>Ga0326728_10000756_pt1 | contig 122751 bp, 125 predicted proteins | sample MB3enrmetagenome_FD_207602 | JGI IMG/M metagenome (GOLD analysis project Ga0326728, IMG submission 207602) | Lab enriched peat soil microbial communities from McLean, Ithaca, NY, United States - MB31MN | ecosystem: Environmental > Terrestrial > Soil > Wetlands > Peat | place: USA: New York... | reverse complement strand
CATTCCTTATTCTGGTGCCACTCTGTGCAGCGGCTCATGTGGCGGGCTTTATCGTGATTGCGGGCGCGATGGGATGAAAAAGGAGCAGCAAGGCCCGCACCCTGGGCATGGTTTCCCCACGTAATCGGCAGACCAGCCATCGGCCGGTTGCGCTAATCCGGAACCTCTCGCTCCCAGACCGCCTCCTTGGCATACAAGATCTTCCGGATCCGGTGGTAGGGGATGTACTTCGCACCATGCTCTGATGCGACCTCAAAATAGTACGCTTCCAGCGCACGGATAGCACTCCCGTTCACGCACGAAATATCGGCAAGCGCCCCACGGTCAACGTAGCAGACCTCTAGGTCGCGAAACTCGTACTTGGCGTCATGCCGGTATTTGAGGAGAATTTCGTGGCTTTTGAGCATGATCACCCAGGAAACGGGACTACTGCATGGCGGCGAGCACCTCTTTTGTCGTCCGCACCCGCCCCATCCGCGGGAAGATGAAGCTGACCGCTGCCCGGTGCTGTTCGTCCGACATGGAGGCCATCGCATCCTCGGCGAAGACCTGCTGGAAACCGTACTCGTAGGCGAACCGCGCCGTACTTTCGACACCGAAGTCGGTTGCAATTCCGCAGAGCACGATCGTGTCCATTCCCCGCCGCCGTAGTTGGAGTTCAAGATCAGTGCCGTAAAATGCACCCCACTGCCGTTTTGTTATCACGACATCCGATGGTGCCGGCCCCATCTCTGTGACGAACTCTGACCAGTCCGGCGGCATGTGTCCGGAACGGGCGAAGGACTGGTCGCTGATGACCTTCAGCATCGTCTCCGGTCCATGAGCCACGTGGACCAGAAATACCGGCATACGGTTCTTCCTGAATGCCTCTGCCAGCTGCGCCGCGTTCCTGATCACGTCCTGCGCCGGGTACGGTCTTGTCGGCTGTGCCGCGATCCCTTTCTGGAGGTCGATGACCACGAGGGAAGTCTTCTTCTTGTCAATCATAAGTTCTGGCATCGTATCACCACACCAGCATAGGATGCCTTGACGTATTTATTGGATGCGGAGGCATTGCCTGATGCATATATCCTGCTATGGTGTCCGAAGCTGCCGGCGCGAGGTTTGCAGTGTTTATGCTCTCTTTGATTATCACTTGCCCGGATGAAACCCTTATTTCCTCCACTATAGTATGTTCGTGCATGGCCACGAAACGGAAACGGCAGAAGTCTCTAATGAATACAGCGCCCCTCACGTTCGGGACGATCACCGGGATGCTCGCTGCGGCTATAAAAAACCATGACGATTTTATCCTCACATGGGAGCCGCGGCCGGATGAGGAAGCGGAGGTGGGGGCAGAACGGGAGATCCATGTAATGACCGGGAAACTGATCACGGTCTGCAGGCTTAACAATCTGAAAAGCCGGGTCGCGGCATATGAGGATGAGGGTGCACAGATCGTCTCCCGAGTATGGGAGTGACCGGAGAGCGGGCCGGCCATCATGAGGTCTCACTCCCCGTTTTTTCATGAGAGCCTCAGGCAGAGGCCGGAGCGGTCAGAAGTCCGGTATGCCTGTTTCCCCCTCCGCCAGCCAGAGATTACGTGCCGTTCGGGTTGACGACCCGACCGGCAAAGAGGATTGTCCCGGTCTCGTTGTCTTGGATCAGGAAAAGGAACTGGTGATCTGCCCGGAAGACCGGCACCGGCTCTTCATGCGCTACAGCACTGAGTCTCATTACTACGCCCGTCGCGGCCGCCGCCTCGGTGCCTTCCTCGTCCACGTTCACGAAGGCTTTGTGGAAGACGTCGCTGATGTACAGGTCTCTTTTGTCATCCATTCCTGAGAAGTCAGCCGCCGTGGAAAATGCAGTGGGCATCCCCATCGCCGCAAGTGTTCCGGAGAGCTCGTACTGGGTATTGAGTTCAAACTTTGGGAAGTACACCATCACGCGCCGGGATGAGGCCGACTGCTCCAACGCAGAGAGGTTCTGCGGATCGAGAGCGGCCTCTGCTGATGCGAGATTGTCATTTTTTGGGAGAATGACAATCATGGAAAGGCCACCCCCGGTCCCGTGTGCATACGGCATCGACAGCAACTGGAGGTCAGCGGTCTCTGCATACGGGTAGATCGCATCCTCGTCTGTCCGCTGCATCATCCTCACTGTTACGGTCTTTTGAGGGGAAATATGGAAATCTGCGTCCCCGGTATCGTTCGAGTTGAACTGTTTTACCCAGGTGCCCTTGAAATACACGGCATTGGTGATCACGAGACGGGTCATAGGGTTGATGGAACCTTCCGGCAGGAGGTTCTGGATCTTGTCATGTGTCCTGCCCGCAACCCAGGCATTTATGGTCTGCCGCGATGGCTCCGGCTGACCGATGAAATCGAGGTTCGTGACATTGGCCGAGTACCAGCGCCCGGCCGTGGCGATATAGTCCTGTAGGAACGGGTAGGTCTTCTCCGCCCAAAGAGCATTTGCTGTACTCAGGGTGTAACCGGTATTTCCGCTGTTGACCCAAGCATTGACAAGAGAGAACCCCTCCCTCAGCGTCGCATTATCGGCCGGGAAGTAAAAGACCGAGCGGATCTCGTCTGCAGTTGTACCGCAGGCGCCTTCATATGTGATCGCGAGGGCAGATGAGATGGAGAATGGTGAGAAGAAGATGTTCTTCCCCGCATCCTGCGGATCGCTGGCGAGCTGCACGTACAGGTCCCGGGCAAACCGGTTATTTGCCGCAACATCGGCTGCTGCGCTGGCCGCGGATGCATTGCCGTTCTCACTTAGGGATGGGGTTCCCTGCGCTGCCTGCCCCACGGGCGGCGCCATCGACGTGCCTATAGTGCCGGGTATGGAAGTACATCCCGCAAGGAGAGTTACCAGCACGATAAGCGATGCAAGGGCAGGTATTCTCAGGGTTTTCGGTTCCATAGCTCAACATTGGAAACCCGGTTTGTTAAATGTGGCGTTAGGTGCGGGAATTTTCGAAGTTATTCAGGAAGGCCGGAAGAACCGGGAATTTTCTGGTGCAGTCTCATGGTTACCAGCAGCATTCTTTTTTTAAAACATTACCCATTATAAACCCGGAGCATGAGATCAGCTGGAGGTGGAGAGAGCCCATGGCAAACGACCCGGTCTGTTATGCTTTCGTTGACGAGGAGAACGCCCCATTTGTGACCACGTATCAGAACAGGACGTATTATTTCTGCTGTAATTATTGTAAAAAGCAGTTTGAAGATAATCCAAAACGGTACAGCCGTATCCCGAGCGATATCAGTATCGATGGAGACCTGTCGTGCTGACCATCCACGAGCCGGTCACACCTTCTTCATCGCTTTCGCTTTGAGATTTTCCGGCATCAGCTCGATTGCGTATCGCAGAGCTGTCCGGGGCATACTCCCCCTCTTACGCATCACATATGCGAATACCTCGGCCTGATGGTGCCGGCTTGCCTCTTTGAGGAGCCAGCCGTAACCTTTCTGAACTATATCATCACGGTCAGTCAGCAGTAGATCGGCAATACCAAGGGATTCTTCAAGGAATTTCCCGTGTTTTGCCGGGACGATCAGCGAGACCGCAGCCGCCCGCCGCATCCAGCGGTTCTCCGATTGCGCCCAGCGCCTGAGCTCGTCAACCATATCCGGGTACTTCATGATGAGGTCGCCCATCGAATGGTTACAAAAACCGTCGCAGGAGGCCCAGTTGGTGATATAGGTATCAATCCACCTCCGGAACACCGCGAGATCTGCCGGCTCGTACCAGTCCCTGAGCTGGGGGACCCAGTTTGAGACGACAAAGGCCTCTTCGCAGTAGCCCGATTTGAACAGTTCCTCGCACAACCAGAAGATTTCCTGTTTTTCCCGGGATTTTATCTCCTTCCAGTATTTCCGGGCGATCCTGGTAACGGTCAGGACCTTCACGCCATAGCAGTTTACCTCCTCCTTGAAAAACCGCTGGAAGGTTTTCTGTTTTGCGGGATCCGCAGAGTCTTTAAGTTCCTGTCTGATCTGAGCGATGACCGAATCGTCCATCATTACCCATGGCAATGGACGGGAAATAAGTTCTATGGAAAGAAATTGGTTAACAATGACTGGAAGATTATACCCCAGAAAAGCAAGCGGAAAAGTTCCTTGTATCGGGTCATAAAAACAGCCTTCTGCCACTCATTGAGGTAGATTGGGGCATCCCCGGGCGGCAACCCTTATCCTTCTTACGATAATATGCTCCCCGTATGGGAATTATCACCGACAACCCGGTTCTCCGGGATCGCGTGACAGTCTTTGCGGACCGGCACGATGCCGGGCGGCAGCTTGGTTTATTGCTCTTACAGCGCCCGCCTCTCAAAAACCCAGTGGTCTGTGCTATCCCCGCGGGTGGTGTGCCGGTGGGTGTAGAGATCGCCCGCGTGCTCTCCGCCCCGCTCGTGCCGGTCATCATCCGCAAGATCCGGATCCCGGGCACGACCAAAGCGGGTTTGGGGGCCGTCGCGTGGGACGGGCAGGTGATCTTCAACGACCGGCTGGTAGCTGCAATCGGCCTGGCACCGGAAGACGTCAGCGCCGCGGTCGAAGAGACGCAGCAGAACGTCAGGGAACGGGTTGACCGGTATACCGATATGGCAGTCCGTTCCCCGATCTCACACGGAAGTTCGTTATCCTGACCGACGACGGCCTCGCCTCGGGATATACGATGCTCGTCGCCATCAGGGCACTTCACCCGAACCATCCGGCAAAAATTATGGTCCCCGTGCCGACTGCATCTGATAGTGCTGCCCGACTTGTTGCTTCTGGTGTCGACTAGCTGGTCTGCCTGATCGTTCGCGGAGGGTCCCGGTTCGCAGTCGCGGAAGCATACCAGCTCTGGTACGACCTCGATGACCGGGAAGTCATGGACGAGCTGGCATGCATGCGGCAGCTGGACCGCTGATCGCTCCTTTTTCTGCCGCTATTACCACAAACGTCCGGTTTTTATAGACGATATCTACGGAAGAGAACCCGCAATCAGATAACCAGGCTAGCTGCGTGGAGAGCTTTGCGTTCCGGTCCAGCGTGTCGCGCCGACGCATCACTTCCTGTTTCTCTGCATCGGTCAATGGCCCACTTCGGATAAAACCATCCCAGTACTTCCGGTAGCGCAGCTCGAGGTGCGGGGATTCGGCCGCAATCTGGTCGGCATTGACAAACATTCCGCCAGGTTTCAGCGTCCGGTAAATTTTTTCAAAGAGATGGCGTTTACCGTTATCAGAGAGATGGTGGATAGAGAGCGCCGAGCAGATGAGATCGTACGGCCCGCCGAAGTCCGCTGTGATGTAATCTGATACAATATACCAGATATTGTCGCAGTCCGCGAACCTTTGCCGGGCCATGCTGAGCATATTCTCTGAGAGGTCCATAAGGCTGAGGGAAGCCTCAGGAAACTTCTGGAGGATCATGGCAGAGAGGAGCCCGGTGCCGGCGCCAATGTCGAGTATCACCGGCTTTACTCCCGGGCACTCCGCTGCCCAGACTGCAGCACCATAGAAACCCGACAGGTCAGGGATAACCCACATCCGCTGCATATCGTATCCCATTGCAATCGCATCGAATGCCTCTCGTATATCCTTCACGTTATAGCCTCGGTACTAGTACCGGTATGGGTGCCGTGCTGATCAAGGCAACCGACCATGTCGCAAACGATACCGACAAAACCGGCCCGTTCACTCCTCCTCCGGAAAAAGGAAAAAAAGAGGAAAAAAAGTTCAGATGAAGAGCGGTGCGAGCACGAGCGAGAGTGTTGCAAGCAGCTTGATGAGCACGTGCAGCGAGGGGCCTGCCGTGTCCTTGAACGGGTCGCCGAGCGTATCGCCGATGACTGCAGCCTTATGGGCCGCGCTCCCCTTGCCGCCATGGGCTCCACTCTCGATGTATTTCTTTGCGTTGTCCCATGCGCCGCCACCGTTGTTGAGGATGAGGGCGAGCAGGATACCGGTGATGGTCCCGACAAGGAGGAACCCCCCGAGCGCTTCGTACTTCATGGTCACGCCGATGAATATTGGGAATGCGACGGCGAGAATGCCGGGTATCACCATGTTCTTGAGTGCCCCGAGCGTGGTGATATCGATGACCTTGGCATAGTCGGGCTTTTTGGTGCCTGCCATGATGGCCGGGTCCTTGAACTGGGTGCGGACTTCGTTGATGACGTACTGGGCGGTCTTGGAGACTGCCCGTATGGCAAAGCCTGCAAAGAGGAAAATGAGCATCGCGCCAAGGAGCCCGCCGACAAAGACCGGAATCGAGGCGATGTTGACGGTATCAAATACTTTCCCGATCAGCCGGGAGATATCGGACATGTAGGCGTTGAAGAGCAGGAAGACGGCAAGAGCGGCGCTGCCGATGGCATATCCCTTGGTAAGCGCCTTGGTGGTGTTGCCGGCCGCATCGAGGGCGTCCATGCGTTTCCTGACGTCTTCGGGGGCCTGGCTCATCTCGACAATACCACCGGCGTTGTCGGCGATGGGGCCAAAGGCGTCCATGGCAAGGACGTAGGCGCAGACCGAGAGCATGCCGATCGTTGCGACTGCCGTCCCGTAGATGCCGCCGTAAGCGATGCCCGTCATCGTACCGCACCCGTACGCGATAAGCAAGGCGGCGCCGATCAGGATGGCCGGGATTGCGGTGGTCTCGAGGGCGACCGAGAACCCGGTGATGATGTTTGTGGCTGCTCCGGTCTCGGAGGCGTCAGCGATTTCCTGCACGGGCCGGTAGTGGTGGTCTGTATAGTAGAGGGTGACCCTGAGGAACAGCACCGAGAGCACGATACCGGTAAGGCCGGCAGCATAGAACCAGATGATGCCCTGAAGGAGCCAGTTCACTGCCACATACAGGAGGACGGCGCTGATGATCGCGGTGATGTAGTACCCCCGGTTCATGGAGACCATCGGGTTTCCGTTTTCCGTTCCCCTGACCGTGAGGATACCGATGATGCTTGCAAACAGGCCGAATGCACACATCACGATGGGGAAGAGAATGCCATTCTCCCCGAAGACCGGGAAGAGCGCGACACCGAGGATCATCGCACCGATGTTCTCGGCTGCGGTGGACTCGAAGAGGTCGGCGCCACGGCCGGCACAGTCCCCGACGTTATCTCCGACAAGGTCTGCGATGACGGCCGGGTTTCTCACATCGTCTTCAGGGATACCTGCCTCGACCTTACCGACAAGGTCTGCACCGACATCCGCGGCCTTCGTGTAGATACCGCCGCCGAGCTGGGCAAAGAGGGCGACAAACGAGGCCCCGAAGCCATAGCCGACAATGATGAATGGTGTGACCTGCGGGTTTGCGCCAAGGGCGTAGTAGGTGAGCGAGACACCCAGGAGGGACATCGAGACGATGATCAGTCCCGAGATCGCACCGCCCCGGAACGAGGTTTCAAGGGCTTTTGCCGCACTCGTCTGGGCTGCGGCCGCGGTCCGGACATTCGACCGGACGGCTACCGACATGCCGATGACCCCGGCGAGGGCACTACAGAATGCACCGAAGAGGTACGCAAGCGCGGTGTCAGCGGCAAGCGCCTGCTGACCGGTGATGTAGTACACGCAGAAGATAATCACGGCGAGTATGATCGCAAGAACTGCGATGGTCGAATACTGTCGTTTGATGAATGCTTCCGCACCCACCCGGATCGCATCGGCAACCTCCCGCATCTTGGGAGTACCCTCATCCTGAGCAAGGATACTTCGGGCGAGAATTCCCGCGACGATCAATGCAATAACGCTTATGACAACAACAACCGGAAGTTCAAACATTCCCTGACCTCCCTGGCATGCCGTGGAATGCCGCAGAACCGGCCAGCGGGTTTACATTCAACCTTATACGCCATACAACCGTTCCGGGATTATCCATGACACATCAGGCAATGACAACTGGTATTAAGCAGAAACATGCTTAACGATAACCTTAAGGAGGATATCCTGGCACAAAGGGGCTTCCCTGGATCGCCCTCAACCCTCCATACAACAGTATTAGTGCATTTTTGTTGCATTAAACTTTTATCCTCCAGGGGTTATCCGGGTATTTTCTCCTCTCCGAATTATTTTTCTGCCAATGGTGGCCGGGGAATCTCCAGTCCGGTCGCAGAATTCCGGCCCCCCATTACCGACGGGCGGCTCCGCAAACCCGATTAAAAATGATTAATTATGATAAACCTCAAACCATTATGAGGATGGATGAATGAATGATCTGCTGTTCCTGATCGGGTTTCCTGTCATTATTGCCCTCATAATGCTCGTCATCTCACGAGATAAAATAAGAAATGCTGTGGTAATTTTTTCCGCACTGGTGTTGGGAATCGTCTCACTTTACCTTCTTCTTGTGTATTTTGATAAAAACACCATTATTTTTAATATCCCCTTTGAACCAGCCAGCTGGTTCATGTTTGCTATTGAAATTCTCCTTGCCGTGTACATCCTTTACCTTGGGATAAAACACCGCAAATCGTTTACGGTTGTCCTGATACTTTTACAAGCGGGGTTACTGGTATTTTTCGAGACCGGGCTTATTCCCGGTATCCATCCAGAAAACAACCTCCTCATCGACCAGCTCTCGATCATCATGGCGATTATCATCGGTATTATCGGCAGCCTGATATGCGTCTATGCACTGGGTTACATGAAGACGTACCATATCCAGCATACCGACATAAAAGATCGGAGGAGATCGTTCTTTTTCTGGATTTTTATCTTTCTATCGGCCATGTTCGGTCTGGTATTCTCCAATAACCTCCTCTGGGTTTTCTTCTTCTGGGAGATCACCACATTCTGTTCGTTCGTGCTTATAGGGTATTCGCAGACAACGGAGGCTACCAATAATGCCTTCCTCGCACTCTCCTTGAACCTTCTCGGCGGGGTCGCGTTTATCGCAGCATTGATATTTATCGCCGTAGTCGATCCGTCCGGGAGACTGCTGGAGATGAACTACCTCATCGGCTCGGGTTACGCACTCGCGCTGGTCCCGGCGATCCTATTCAGTTTTGCTGGCATCACCAAATCGGCCCTGATGCCTTTTTCCTCATGGCTTGTCGGTGCCATGGTCGCTCCGACCCCGGTCTCCGCCCTGCTCCATTCGAGCACGATGGTAAAAGCGGGCGTGTATATCATCATCCGGTTTGCACCGGTGTTGGCCGGGACGACCGAGGGGCTGATGATTGCTCTCGTGGGGGGCTTCACATTCCTCCTTGCGTCATTCATGGCGATCTCGCAGAGTAATGCAAAGAAAGTACTTGCCTATTCGACTATCGCAAATCTCGGCCTTATCGTTGCATGTGCGGGAGTCGGGACGTACAACCTCATGTGGGTGGCGATCCTGTTGCTCATATTCCACGCTGTCGCCAAGTCGCTCCTGTTTCTCTGCGTCGGCACCGTGGAGCAGACGATTGGCAGTAAGGATATCGAAGATATGAGTGGCCTTATCGTACGGATGCCCAAGGTCGCCATCATGATGTTCATCGGCATGGCCGGCATGTTCCTCGCACCCTTCGGCATGGTCATCTCCAAGTGGGCGGCAATTGAGGCGTTCATCACCGCACCGTTCGGTCTGGTTTTTATCACCATCCTTGCATTCGGCGGTTCGGCAAGCCTCTTCTTCTGGAGCAAGTGGATGGGGAAGATCATCTCCGTCATGCGGAATCAGGAAAATGTCGAGGGCAATATAAAAACTGAAATGTGGACTGTCCTGTCTCTCCTTACCGCACTTGTCGTTATCGTCGCTCTCATCTTCCCCCTGATATCGTCCGCGCTTATAGAGCCCTTCGTCATGAATATTTACGGCGAAACGACGCGTCTTGCCCAGGCAAATCTCACGATTATGATAATGATGCTCTGTCTCCTTATGATCATGCCGTTTTCCATGCTGTTCTACCGGAATTCGTCAAGGCATGCTCCCCCGTACATGGGCGGTAGGACAACGGAAGGCGAAATGAGATTTGCCGGTTCGATCGGGATGACCCGGGAGCTAACCCTCTCAAACTATTATTTTGAAAAGTATGTTGGCGAAGACAGGCTCTTCATGATCGGTGTCCTGCTCTGCTGGGGTCTGCTCCTCATTGCCGGCATCATGATTGCGGGGGTGATCCTGTGATAACAGAACCCTATCTATCGATCATAAACGCGATCATCTATCTCCTCCTGGCCCCGGTCGTTGGCGGACTTATCGCCGGAATCGACCGGAAGGTGACCGCCCGCATGCAGGGAAGGGTCGGACCGCCGATACTCCAGCCGTTTTACGATGTGGGGAAGCTCTTTGAGAAAGAGAATCTGGTAGTAACGACCACGCAGAACTTCTATGTGCTCAGTTATTTTGTCTTCATGGCCGTTGCCGGCGCACTGTTCTTCTCGGGAGGAGATATGCTGCTGGTCATATTCGCCTTCACGCTCTCGCACATATTCCTCGTCCTCGGTGCATACTCGTCATTCTCTCCATACAGCCATATCGGTGCGGAGCGCGAGCTTATCCAGATCATCGCCTACGAGCCAATGATCATCTTTACGGCGGTGGGGATGTACATGGTCACGCACAGCTTCTACGTGAGTGCCATCGTGACCTCCGGGATTCCCATCATCCTTTACCTGCCCGGTGTCTTCCTTGGTTACCTGATGGTGCTGACCATCAAGCTCCGGAAATCGCCGTTCGACCTCTCCACCTCCCACCACGCCCACCAGGAGATCGTGAAAGGAGTCACGACCGATTTTTCCGGTCCCAACCTCGCGAAGATCGAGGTCGCCCATTGGTACGAGTATGTCTTCCTGCTCGGTGTTGTGTACTTGTTCTTCGGGTTCAACCCCCTTGCTGCGGTTGCCGCAATCATCGTAGCGTATTTCATCGAGATACTCATCGATAACACATTTTCCCGCGTAAAATGGCAGCTCACCCTGAAGAGCGCGTGGCTTATTGCCGGGACGTTTGGCTTGGTAAACCTCGGCGTACTGTATTATCTCAAGGCGGTGGTGATGCCATGACATACCTGAAAAAATCTCCCTGGGTACTTCACTATGATGCCTCATCCTGTAACGGGTGCGACATCGAGGTGCTGGCGGCACTGACGCCGGTCTATGATCTGGAACGTTTTGGCATCATTAATACGGGAAATCCTAAGCATGCTGATGTTTTTCTGGTGACTGGTAGCGTCAACGAACAGAACAGGGCCATTTTAAAAAATACGTATGACCTGATTCCGGAACCTAAAGTGGTCGTGGCAATCGGCATATGCGCCACATCCGGCGGGGTATTCCGGGAGTGCTACAATGTTTCAGGTGGGATTGACAAGGTCATTCCCGTGGATGTTTATGTTCCCGGGTGCGCCGCTCGGCCAGAATCCATCATCGATGGCGTGGTAATTGCCTTGGGCATTCTTGAAAAGAAGAGACAGGCAATGCTGACTAAACTGCCTGTTCATTCAATAAAGGCAGGTGATGTTGTTTGACCATAGAAGAACAGCCAACCACATCCATCGACACAGGTAAACTGATCGGAAGAGTGGAACAGTTCAGGAACGAGGGATACCGGCTCGTCCAGATCAACTGCACGAAAGTCGGGGACATGTACGAGATCAACTACTCTTTTGACAAGGACTATGCCTTTCGGAATTTACGGATCACGGTCACCGGGGATACCGAAGTCCCGAGCATCTCCGGCATGTACTGGGGTGCATTTATCTACGAGAACGAGATGCACGATCTCTTCGGTATACAAGTCAGGGGAATGAATATCGACTTCAAGGGGCACCTCTTCACGACGTCCGTAAAATACCCATTCAGCACCGCACCGGCAAAAGGAGACGGCCCATGACAAAACAGATCATTATACCGTTCGGCCCCCAGCACCCGGTGCTTCCCGAACCGATCCACCTCGATCTGGTACTCGAAGATGAGAGGGTTGTGGATGCGATCCCCTCTATCGGGTACATTCACCGGGGTTTTGAAAAGCTCGTGGAGAAGCGGGAATTTACTGAGTACGTGTATATTGCTGAGAGGACCTGCGGCATCTGCAGTTTTATTCATGGAATGACCTACTGTCAAGGCATCGAACAGGTGATGAACATTGAGGTGCCGGAACGGGCTCTTTTCCTGCGGACCATCTGGTCGGAGTATTCAAGGCTCCACTCCCATCTCCTCTGGATGGGCCTTTTTGCCGATTCCTTCGGTTTTGAGAACCTTTTCATGAATGCATGGAGGATACGGGAACGAATCCTTGATGTCTTTGAACAGACAACGGGCGGGCGTGTTATCCAGGGGGCCTGCAAAATTGGCGGGGTACGGCGGGACATCGCGGGTGAGAAGCTTGATGAGATGGACCGGGATCTGGTCAGCATCCAGCGGGAGATCGAAGATCTGACGACGGTGTTTTTACGGGACAACTCAATAAAACACCGCCTGAAAAATATCGGTGTCCTGTCCAAGAACGATGCATACCAGATGGGTGCGGTCGGACCGGTTGCCCGGGGAAGCGGTCTTGCCATCGATATACGCAGGACGGGCTATGCCGCTTATGGTAGGCTCAACATTGAGATTGCGACAGAATCTGACGGGGACTGCTATGCACGATGTGTTGTGAGGGCACGGGAACTGTTCACGTCAATCGATCTGATCCGGCAGGCAATCAGGGAGATACCCGATGGCCTGATCGATGTGAAAGTAACGGGGACGCCCAACGGCGAATATTTCTCCCGGTCAGAACAACCGCGGGGAGAACTGGTTCACTATGTCAAAGGGAACGGCACGAAATTCCTCGTCAGAGCCCGGATCCGGACCCCGACCCTGACGAACATTCCCCCTCTAGTGAAAATGCTTCAGGGATGCGAGCTTGCCGATGTCCCGGTCATTGTATTGTCCATCGACCCCTGTATCGGATGTGCGGAGAGGTGAAATAAAAATGGCATTTTTTGAAATGGTAAAAACAGCGTTGATGACCCTGTTGCACCGTCCCGCAACGATCCGCTATCCCGCCCAACCTGCGAAGAAAACGGCGCTGTCCCGGGGGCATGTGACCATCGATGAGAGCAGGTGCATCTCCTGCGGTACCTGCCAGCGGAAATGCCCGGCTCAGGCAATTGTCGTCAACAAGGAGGCAAAGACGTGGCAGATCGACCGGCTCCGCTGTGTAGTCTGCAGTTCATGTGTCGATACCTGCCCGGTCAAGTGCCTCTTCATGGATACCCAGTACTCTTCACCGGTGACGGAACGGGATGTTGAGATTGTTATTATCACCTATGTGAAACCGGTCAAAGCTGCCGGTAAGGGAGAAGCTGATACGTAAAGCAGGGACAATCTCATGGATACGGCATGGAGCGCCATACCCTTATGCTCCATAACCGGAATCCGACATTTTTTAAATTTTTTTCCTTTAGACAAAAAATTGCGAAAAAAATTATGATTCCGGAATCTATCTCTGAGATTTGTTCGTACCTATAATCCGATAGATTCCGTTCCTTTTCCGCATCTGCAGTGCGGTATTTCCTCCTCGGTCACATTCTTATTTTATTGGAAGATTTGCCATTTCGGGGAGCAGGCATATATCTGAGAGTCCGAAAAAATGTCGAATATCATAGGACGCGAATATTGTACAATCTCGCATTTTCGGCAAAGTAATCTGTTTTAATCCACCTGATTATGCGCCACCCGGAATATTTTCCTCTCAAAATTATCTTAATTTTCAGTTTTGTCCCTTTCAATTCAATTCGTTATGTGTACTTTACGTTGATGATTTACAATTATAACCATTAGCCGTAAAGATATATAAGTAACAAAAATTAAATATAAAGTGAAAATTTATTGAGGTTTTGTATGGATCCTGTTTCAATTAGTTGGGTAAATGCGGGGTATAGTCTCCTGATGACTTACCTACCCGGTATCATAGGTGCGATTATCATCCTGCTCATTGGCTGGATTGTAGGCCGTCTTCTCGGCAAGGCAGTCCGGATCATTCTTGACAAAATCAGCCAGATACACATGATTGAGGATACAGGGTTCGCGGGCTCGTTCAAACGTGCCGGCATCACGGTCGGTTATCTTGGAGATATCGCTGTGAGGATTATCGTTTATCTGATTGCGATCCTTGCTGCTGTCGATGTCCTCCATATGCAGTACATGAGTGCCTTGATGACATCCATTGTCGATTACATCCCTCATGTTGTTGCGTTCGTTATCATTCTAGTTGTTGGATTACTACTCATTGACTACTTCATCGATTTCCTGACGAATTACTACACGACGGACAAAGTCGCGTACATGTCGCCGGTAATGTTCCTGCTCCGCATCTTCCTTTATTTCGTGACTATCATTCTTGCTCTCTCCCAGCTCATGCTGGATCTCACGATCATCTACACATTCGTCACCCCTATTGCATGGGGTATCGGTATTGGCCTTGGTGCTGCGATTGCGATTCTTCTCGGCTTCGGCCTGAGGAGCCGTAGCGAAGCGATTATGGACCGGTTTATCGAATCAATATCAAAAAAGTGAATTTGGCAGATTCCCTTGGTATAACAACAACATAGGGGGATTGCGAAAAGAAACGGTGAGACGGGCTGCGAATATTAGGCGCTTTGCTCGAAGCCCTTTTCCCACCGGTTTCCACGTTCCTTGAGATGGAGGAGACACCTTAAAAAGACAACAACTCCTAAAAATAATATCCTCTTTCCCCCTTTCGGAGAATATTCATCAAGAGTTGGTTTTATGTCTTTACCATGGTATTCGCGAGGTTCTTATGGGAAGAAGAATCGTGCGTTACTTATAGTTCTCCTTATATGTGCCCTTATAGTTATGTCAGTTTCAGCGGACATCCAGAATACAACAGTTCCTGCGACAACATTGACGACGGAACAGACTCCCACTCTAACGATCTTACAGACGCCTATTTCTCCGACTGTTCTTCCGACTACAATACCCGCAGGTTCGGAAAACGTAACCACAACTCAACTACAGGAAAATGTCACAGTAAATGTCACTACAGTACCGACAGAAACCAGCACCAGTATACCCGTGACAACCGTTGTGACTATTGTCCCTGCTACCTCATCCTCACCCCAGCCGAGTACCGGAAATCTCTCAGTCACTTCCTCCCCGATGGGTGCAAACATTCTCATCGATGAGGTCTATTACGGGAACACCCCGGCCAATATCACCGGAATTGGTGGAGGAAACCACATCATACGGCTGACTCTGAGTGGGTACTATGACTACGAGGGAACGATCTATGTCGTTTCCGGCCAGACAAATCCTGTCTTCGGAACACTCCCGCCACTAAGAGGCTACTCAGCTCAACCCACCCATATCATCATGTCAACATCACCGGTCATTACTCCAACGCCGGTTGTGACTTCCCAATCCACCTCATCTGGCGATCTATTGGAGAATCCAACGGTCGTTGCAGCAATTATTGGAACGATTACTGCGGCTATTGGGGCAGTTGCGGCGATTTTCCCTCACATAGTAAAAAGAAAGAAGGAGTAAATCTGTCCAAGAGAGATCATCCAGGAAGGATCCCCGAAAATCTCCTCTCAGTTCGGCTCCACTCTGTCGATGACAAACCCGATGAGTGTTCGGTCAGTACGATGTTCTCTAAGGCAATCGAATCAATCCGGAGAAAAATCTTCGAATCCGGTAAAGCCGCATTTGGCTGTCAGAGTTCATCATTGATATATGAATCTCTGCCTCTGGTGTAGCGGAGATGAACAGGATAGCGTTCCTTCAGGCATTGCGATAAAAAGGTACTATAACACCATACCATCTTTTCATTACAAAAATACCCAAAAACCGAGGGCAGAAATCTGGCCGAACGTTGCGTGCAGTTTTCTTGTCGATGACGCCTCAAAGGGAAATACCATTTCTCTCAAAATGGGACTTGTAATAATAACATGAAACTCGGTAATAATGCAGGCAGATTTGAAGGCTGGCTGCCAAGTGGATTATAAAAAATCCTTTTGAAATCTTATATACATTTATGATTAACAATAATTATAAATGTTTATTTTGCCATTATCATGCATTGATATTTTAATCGAATCATGATGCAGGATTATCAACAGGAACTTAGCCTTATCAAGGGGCTCCTCAAAAAAAACCCTGAAGGGATGAGCGTTACCGATATTGCAAAAGCGCTCAAAAAGAATAAAAACACGACGGGAAGGTATCTCGATATCCTCCTGATCTCCGGGCAGGTGGATATGCGCACATACGGAATGGCAAAGGTCTTCACCCTCTCACAGCGGGTGCCTCTCTCTGCAATGCTGAGTTATTCAAAAGAACTCATCATGGTTCTCGATAAAGAGTCCCGAATTGTCGATATCAATGATCATTTCCTGCACCTGCTGGATCTCGCCCGGCAGGAAACTATCGGAAAAAGCCTGCGATATCTGAAGCCTCCAAATATCGATGTACACGAACTCCTGCATGCGCTTTTATTGGACACCCATAGAAATGAAGAGGATATTGCGTTCACGGTAAAAGGTCATGGCGAAAGGATCTTCAAACAAAAACGCATACCCACCGTTTTTGAGGATGGCGCGAAAGGCGTCACCATCATCCTTGAAGATGTGACCGAACACATCAGAAGCGAGCGGGAAATTCATGAGCGGGAAGAACGGTTCCGGATGATGGCAGAGAACATCCAGGACGGCCTGGTTATTCTGGAAAACAGGAAGACTGTGTTTGTAAACCGCCGTATCGCGGAGATCACCGGATATTCCTTTGAGGAACTTTCAAAGATGGATCCTTTGTCAATCTTCGTCCCTGAAGAGCGCCATGAGGTAAAGAAACAGCTGGAGCGGCTGGAAAACCTGCACGAGGGTTCGGGAGACTTTCAGGTTAGCGTAAGGCGAAAAGAGGGTGTTAACCGCCACGTTTACGTCCGTTTTACGGTTCTTTCGCGTGGAGAGATTCGATATGAATTCATCATTATCACGGATATCACCGAGCTCAAATCGAAGGACTCAGCACTTCAGGAAAGCGAGCAGCGGTTCCGGATGATGGCAGAAAGCATCCAGGATGGTATTCTCCTCATCGAAAATGAACAGGTTGTTTATGCAAACCGCCGAAGCTCCGAGATCACCGGTTATATCGTGGAAGAACTCCTGCAGATGAGATCGCTCGATCTGATATCGCCGGAGGACCGGCCTGCCATCAAAGAATTGCTGAAAAACTCCGTTTCGGGAACCTCGCCCGAAGCAGAGTTCCAGGTATGGGTTCTCTGTAAAAACGGGAGTCGCCGCTGCATTTACGGTCATATCAATTCAATGCAGCGGGGAAATACCGTCAGCACCCATCTCACAATGACTGATATAACCGCGTTAGCCGAACGTGAGCGGGCATTGCTGGATCGTATCCTATCGCTACGGGAGCACAGTCATTAAAATTTCCATGGGTCAAGAAACCAACCAGTACGTGTGCTTAGTATACGGATTCTGTTCATTCAGTTGCAGATAATCGGCTCTTTTCCATAATCAGCCTCTCTTACAACATCTAACTCTCTTAAAAAGCCACAGTCCGGTGATTCTTATTTATCAAAAGGTGAGACACGCATACATTTTGAGAGTATTCCATAATACAACGAAACTCGTGAATCGCAGGGAACAGACTGAACTTCTGTTCAAGATGCTGGAACTATCATTCAGTAAAATACAGTACCCATCATGTCTTATTCGTCCAATCCCTCAACAGGACTGTAGTTTGTTTTTCACGAAAAATTTCCGGACTGGGAAGATCAAAATTATTGTGGAATTAACACATGTTGCCGGGGTGTTTATAATAAACATGTATAGTTTACTAAAAAAATACATATATAGTATAAATTACAACCTAAGAGAAGATTTCATTCTATATATTTTTCGAGGGTCTGCATGAACAGCGATATTTCCCAGGCAACTTCAGCCATCCCGCAACGCATACCGGGCCAGGTATCCGGTTGTTGTCAGGACCGGCACCGTGTAGCGACCCTGATCTGGTGCGCGGTCGTTTTCGCGTGCGTCTTTCTTGTCATCGCGCCGGTGGCGGCCGACGCCGAGTCCGCAGGAGTGAAATACATGGCAGGGAGCCCGGCGCTCAGCGCGTCGGTCTCCGGCACGAATGAATTCAACCCGGGGGATGACGTCAATCTTCCCGTTGTCATCCAGAACACCGGCCTGAACCAGTTCAAATTCGTGGAGTCGGGGATCGTCAACACGGAAGATCTCTCCAACACCGCAAAACAGCTGACGGTGAGCCTGTATCCCGCTGACGCCCCGCTCACCGTCAAGTCAGACCCCCAGATGGTGGGCGATCTCTTGGCCGGTACCAGCGCAACGGCAACTTTCCATATCAAGATCAACCAGGATGCCCCGGCGGGCACCTACGTCCTCCCCGTCAACCTGAACTACACCTATCTGTACCAGGCTGAACAGTACGGGAGCCAGACTATCCAGTACTATTACCGGACTGTCAATACGTCGGTGAGCCTGCCCATCAGGATAAAATCCGAAGTCCAGATCACTATCCTTTCGGTGGCAACGGACCACCTGAACGCGGGAACTGAGGGATACATCACCCTCAACGTGCAGAACACCGGGTACGAAGAAGGCCAGAACGCGGTCATCATGATCCAGCAGAACGGCCAGAGCCCTGTCACCCCAACGGAAGGTAGCGTATACATCGGTGATTACCCGGTCGGGGCTGTCGCCCAGTGCCGGTTCCGGGCGATGGTCGCCAGCACGGCCGAGCCGAAGACCTACCCGCTCAACGTGCTGGTCTATTACAAGAACACCGAAGGGGATTATGTGTATTCAGAGACCGAGACGGTCGGCGTTCCGGTCGGAGAAAAGGTCAGCTTTAACGTCACGTCCGTCCAGACCGCGATCTCGCCGGGACAGGAAGCGGTGATCCGGGTCGAATACCAGAATACCGGAGGAACCACGGCCTATAACGCACAGGCACGGATCAGTGCCGTTGACCCGTTCACCAGCAATGACGATACCGCATACCTGGGCACCATGGCACCGGGGGATAGAAAAGTCGCGGCCTTCGACGTCTCCCTCGATAAAAGCGCTACCGTCAAGGTCTACGGCCTCGACTCCGAAGTCCAATACCGCGATGTGCTCGATAACTCCGTGACCTCCGATCCCGTCAAGGTCCAGGTCCAGGTCGTCCCGGCACCGGGTGTCCTCGGCCTGCTCGGCCTGCCGGGTCTCATCGCCATCCTCCTCATCGTGCTCGCTGCCGTCGGTTACCTGATCTACACCAAACGGTTCAGACACCGGTAATTCTCGGTTTTTTCCCACAGGCAGGAACTTTATAAAAGAGAACCAGTATGATCGATCAGTTCTTCACCACTATCGGGCGGATAGTCAACCGCCGGCCGAAGCTGGTGATAGGTATCATCGGAGTGATATTTGTTATTGCTCTCTTCGGCATGACCATGATCACGATGGCGACCGGGGACGATACGTATCTGAACCGTGATTCCCCCGCCGGTATTGCAAACTACCAGTATAAGACCATTTTTGCACCGGATTCCCTTATCCTGGTTGTCGAAACCAGCGATCCCCTGAACCCTGAAGTACTCAAATACCTCGACCGGCTGGAGGGTGACATCCGGCAGCAGCAGAACATTGCAGGTGCAGCAAGCATCGTGGATATCCTCAAAAGCGAGAATAATGGTATCCTGCCGCAGTCCAAAGGCGAGATCGACGCATTGGTCCAGAAGATCCCCGCTGCGACACTATCGGTCGCAAATCCTTCAAATGTCATGACGCTCGTACAGATCCCGCTGAATGCAGGTCTGTCAGATGATACCGAAACAGCCACGCTCAACAATATCCAATCCGTTGTCGATAATTCCCAGCCGCCAGCAGGTGTAACGGTCTCGGTCTCCGGCCAACCGGCGTTCACCAAGCAGATGAGAGCCGCGATGGGATCCCAGATGGGGCTCCTGATCGGTGCCGCCATGATCCTGATGGTGATCGTCATGGGATTGCTCTTCTCCTATGTGAGCTACCGTTTCCTGCCGGTCGTTTTTGTCGGTCTGGGACTCATCATTGCGCTGGGCCTGATGGGCCTTGCCGGCATCCAGCTCAATATGGCGGTGATTGGGGCATTCCCGGTCATGATCGGCCTCGGGATCGATTACGCAATCCAGTTCCATGCACGTCTTGATGAGGAGTCACGGAAGGGTTCGCTGGACGATGCGGTCTACACCACCATCACTAATACCGGCCCTGCCGTCCTGTACGCGATGCTCGCCACCAGCCTAGGATTTGCGGCGATGTTCATCTCCACCGTACCCATGGTGCGGTCGTTCGGGCTGGTGGCCATGATCGGGATCATGACCTGCTACTGCGTCTCACTCTTTGGGCTACCGGCCGTTGCCCACGTCCTCCATTACAAGCCAACACAGCAGACGCCGGAGGTCTGTTACGCTGTCGGGGAAGGGGCATGTGATACGCTCCCGGCCCCAAAGAAGGGTTCGTGGTCGTACGGGCAGTTTCTCACGGATACTTCTGTGAAGATCGCGAAAAACCCGATCCCGGTGCTCCTTATTGTAGCGGTCATAGCGGCGATCGGATTCGAGCTCGACCCCCTCATCCCGATTGAAGCAAATCAGAACAATTTCGTTCCCAGCAACATGCCAGCGAAGATCCTGATGGACAAAGTCACACGGGTCCTCGGTTCCGTGACTACTGCGGATTTCTACATTGAGGGCGGCCGGATCACGGATCTCGAAACGATACAATGGATGAAAACGTTCCAAGATTACGAACTTTCCCATCATTCAGAGCTCACTTCAGCAACCAGTATCGTCACGTACATCATGGCCTACAACGGCGGGGTGATGCCCCAGACCCAGAGCGAGCTCGACAGTGTGATCGCCAAGATCCCTGCGAGCATTAAGGATCAGTACATCAGCGGATCGATGCGGGGCGCTATAACCTTTGGAATGATTAATCTTCAGATCCCAGAGGAAGAGGATCTCAAGAGCAAGATGGAGAACGATATCACGTTCCTTCAACCGCCTCAGGGGATCACTCTGCAGCCGGTGGGGAGCTTTGAGATCTATACCGCCCTCATCGGCGGATTGTCCTCGTCCAAGGATGAGATGACCTACCTCGGCTTTGCGCTCATCTTTGTATTTCTGGCCCTCGTGTACCGCCATATCCATGCGCTCTCCCCGCTCATCCCGATTGTTTTGGTCGTCGGGTGGAACTCGGTGGCGATGTACGTTCTGGGCATTTCGTACTCGCCGCTGACGGCAACCCTCGGATCGATGACCATTGGTGTGGCGGCCGAGTACACCATACTTGTCATGGAGCGGTATGCCGAGGAAGAAGAGCGCCTTGGCGATCATCTCGCGGCCATCCAGGAGAGCGTGAACCGCATCGGGACGGCAATCACCGTCTCCGGCCTTGCCACATTCTTCGGGTTCTCCGCCCTGTGCCTTGCCAGTTTCCCGATCACCAGTAATTTCGGTGTCACGACGCTGATAGCCGTCGGGTTCTCGCTTATTGGTGCGATCTTCGTCATGCCTGCGGTGCTCTCCTTTATTGGCACGTTCACCGAGTGGCTGGAGAAGAGAAAGGTGCATTCGCAAGCCGACGCTGAAAGACTTTAAAAAAGGGATATTCTGACCAAATCACAAAAAGAACATGTTACAGGGGATATATCACATGAAATTCTCAAGCACAGTTGGGCTCCTGCTTCTGGCAGCGTTCTTGTGCAGCATGCCGGCGATAGGAGCGACGCAATTTTTCGGCGGCAGCCCCCGGATAACGGCATACATCTCCGGCATCAACGAGTTTTCGGCGGGGCAGGACGCCACGATCACCGTGGTCGTGCAGAACAGCGGCACCAACGTCATGAAATACACGAACCTTGGGACCATCACGCCCAATGACATCCCGACGACTGCAAAGCAGCTGACCGTGGGACTCTCGTCCGGCACCGCACCCATCGTTATCAAAACCGACCCCCAGAATGTCGGGGATCTCGTGAGCCCGGGACTGATTACGGCCCAGTTCTCGGCCAAGATCACGTCAGACGCGACCCTTGGCCAGTACCAGCTCCCCCTCAGCGCCCAGTACCAATACCAGTCATCCGTGTACCAGCCGGGCAGCGATACCCTTCAGTATACGTATACCAACGTCACCGACATCATCCCCCTCACGGTCATGATAAAACCGGAGGTCAAGATCGATGTACTGGAAGCGGTCCCGGAGAACCTGAACGTGGGGACAGAAGGCTACGTCAATCTCACCATCCGGAATGCCGGGTATGAGGATGGGACCCAAGCGACCGTCACAGTTTTGAGAAACGGCCAGAGTGCGATCACGCCGACGGACAATTACGTGTATATCGGCGATTTCCTGCGGAACGGCACCATCACCTGCCAGTACAAGGTGGCGGTATCGAACGATGCGCAGCAGCAGACGTACCCGATCGATATCGAGGTCACGTATACCAACCGGGAGGGAGACATGATCACCTCGGCCATCGATACCGTGGGCATCCCGGTCGGTGGCAAGATCGCGTTTGCGGTCACTTCCCCTCCGGCGACCATCAGCCCGGGAGAGACCAGGGTGATCGAGCTGGAATACGAGAATACCGGGACGGGAACGGCCTATAACGCGCAGGCCCGGCTGACCGCCGTTCCCCCGTTCACGAGCGCGGATACGAACGCGTTCCTCGGGGATATGCAGCCCGGCCAGCGGGTGACCGCCCGGTATACGATAACGGCAGACCCCAAGGCAGCGGCACAGACCTATAATCTGGACAACGAGGTCCGGTACCGCGATTCGCTCGACAACAGCCAGATATCGGACACGTTCGAGGCGCAGGTGCAGGTCGTTCCCGCCCCGTCGTCGGCAGGGCTGATGCAGGTGCTCGCGGTGGCTGCCGTTGCCGTGATCCTGCTGGGCGGCGGCTGGTTCCTAATCAGGAGGGGAAAGAAAGGATGAAGAAAATGAGAGAGGGTATCTATGTTTATAGCAACAAGATCAGGTATAGTATGATGGAATCGGCAGGCAGGAAAATAGCAATACTTATCATTCTTATCGCATGCCTGGCCGCACCGGTTCTTGCCGATATAAAATATACGCAGGGACATCCGGCATTTTCCGCTTCTGTCTCCGGGATAAACGAATACTACCCCGGGGATCAGGTACAGATCCCTGTCGTCATCCAGAACAACGGCCTGAACCTTGCTGAATCTGTCGGGCCGGATATTGTCGCCCCAGTCGACCTCCCCAACACGGCAAAATCGGTCACCGTCACGCTCGCGCCGGGCACGGCACCCCTTGTCGTAAAATCCGACCCCCAGTATATCGGCGACCTGCCCGGACAGGGTCAGGCAACGGCACTCTTCACCGTAAAGATAAATGCCGATGCCCCCGCCGGCACGTATTCGCTCCCCCTTGCCGTCAACTACACATACCTCTCCGCGTTTGACCAGTACGGTAGCGACACGATGAGATATACCTATCAGACAAATCTCATCACGATCAATCTCCCGGTCACGATCAAGCCGGTCATCTCAATTGACGTGATCTCCGCTGTTCCGGACGGCCTCAACGCGGGCACGGACGGGTATATCAACCTGACCCTCAAAAATACCGGTTCCGACAACGGTTCGAAAGCCATCGTGAAGATCCTTCAGAACAGTGACAGCCCGATTGTTCCGATCGACAGCAGCGTCTACGTGGGTGATTTCCCTTCCGGCAGTATCGTTACCTGTCAGTATAAAGTATCCGTGTCCCGTGATGCCGACAGCAAATCCTATCCGGTGGACGTGGAGGTGGTCTACCAGAACCCCGAAGGGGATTTCGTGACCTCGCGGGATGAGACCATTGGTGTGCCAGTAGGAAACAAGATCGAGTTTGAGGTTGTATCGCCCCCGGCAGAGATGAGCCCCGGGTCTACAAAGACGATCCTTGTGGAATATAAAAATACCGGCAATGCCACAGTTCTGGGTGCCCAGGCACGGATCGTTGCGTCCACGCCTTTCGCAAGTACCAACGATATCTCCTATCTCGGTGACCTTGGTCCCGGGCAGTCAGCGGTTGCATCGTTCAGCCTTAATGTTGCACAGGGTGCGACTATCAAGATGTACGGGCTGGATTCGGAGATCCGCTACCGGGACCAACTCGATACTACCTATATCTCAGATATCATGAAGGTGCCGGTCGACGTGAAAATGCCGACCGGCATCACCGGGATCATCACGAACCCGGTCGATCTCACTATCATCGTCGCCTGCATCATCGGTGCTGTTTATGTGGCGTATCACTTCCGCAAGAAGAGATAATCCTTAATTTTGGCTTTTAGAATGAACAAATGAGACTCAAAATAGCATGATTGGGGATATGTCTTTGCAATTCTGATCATTTCCGAATCCCTTCCTGTCAATCCGCTCTTTGGATCCGGAAGTTATTGGAAATAGCTAATGCAGAATCCCCGGGTTACCAAAGATTTATGCTCTCTCTTGTGGCATGATCGAATTGTTTTAACATATCATACGGGATTACCGGTCCAAAAGTTGGAAGTACCGGAAGACCAATCCCGCACAACTGGCAGTCAGCGTCAGTGATGTCCGGGGGATGCAGGTAAACCCGGGAGACCGGAGATGAGAGATCCTTCCTGTTCCGTCCATGCTGTGGCAGGGAAACACGGGTATTTCCTGTTTCACCCGGTTTTGCCACCGGTAACCTTCCTGCTGTCCGCCTTTCTGCACCTTCGCAGTGCGGGTATACGATCAAAGGTGCGTGACAGCTGATGCCGGGTCTTGATTTTTTTATCATCTTCGTGCTCTGTGCATCAACAATCGTTACAGCAGTCACTGCGATATTACAAAAAAATCTCATCCGGGCAGTTATTGCATTCGCCGTCTCCAGCGTCTGTCTTGCAGCCCTCTTTTTTGTCTTGGCCTCGCCGTATGCCGCTGCCCTGGAGCTGACTGTCGGTGCTGGCCTTGTCGCAGTTCTCTTTCTCGTGGCCCTCATCCTTGCGGGTGGCGAAGAGGAAAAGGTGCGAACATGAATGCAAAAAATGCCTGTTCACTCTTTCTGGGTGTGATCTTTCTCCTCCTCTTTATTGTCATTGTCATCCCGCATTTTGCCTTTTGGCCAGTCAGCCCCCCTGCCGCTGTTGAAGCGGGTGAAGCCCTTTGGAAAGGGCGCACGTATGAGGTGATTCTTCAGGGGTTCATAACACTCGCCGGTGTCATATCAATCCTCCTCCTTCTCGGCCTGAATTATTCCCAGAGGATGCAGCCATGATCCCCGTTGAGGCGCCAATGATCCTGCTTGTTGGCGGTGCACTCTTTGTAATCGGGCTGGCCAGCATGATTGCCCGCTGTAATATGATCAAAATGGTCATGGGGCTTGAATTCCTTGGTAAAGGGGTCAGCCTGATCTTTGTTCTCGGAGGATACCTTGCCGGTGACGTAGGAGTATCCCAGTCCGTGGTCATCACCATCATCGCCATCGAGGCGGTTGTTGCGGGGGTCGCGCTGGCACTGGTTATCCTGTTGCGGAGGGAGTACAAGACATTCGATATTGCTACCATCTCCCGGCTCTCACGGGGTGGTGACCTGTAATGGATGTCCAGCCCTGGATGCTTGTCATTATCGTTGTCATGCCATTTATCGGGACGGGTCTTGTGGTACTTCTGGGCAAGCGCCCGGATGCCCGTGAGGCTGCCTCGTTGGTTTCTGCCGTCCTGACATTTCTCTTCTGTATCCTCTCCCTCCCGTCGGCATTCGCTGCACGGGCAGTCTCCACGCCGTCGTTCCTCATACTCCCCGGCCTTTCACTCCAGTTCACGGCAGATGCCCTAGGCCTCCTGTTTGCAAGTATGGCGTCACTGCTCTGGATCATTACAAGCGTATACAATATCGGCTATATGCGTGGACTCAGGGAGCATGCTCAGACGAGGTATTATTCCTGTTTTGCGCTCACCATCGGGTCGGTAATGGGTGTTGCCCTCTCCTCCAATCTCTTCGCACTCTTCGTATTCTACGAAATCCTTGCCATTGCCGCGTGGCCTCTTGTTGTCCATACCGAGACGCGAGAAGCACTTGCGGCAGGGAGAAAGTATCTCCTTTACACCCAGTGTGGGGGAGTCGCAATCGTCGCGGGGATGATGATCCTGCTCGCCATGGGACACACTCTTGATTTTGTTGCCGGTGGCAATCCCGGCATCGCAGCCATAGTCCCTGCCTTTGCCCGCCTTGCCTTTTTCCTCCTTCTGGCAGGCTTCGCCGTCAAGGCAGCACTTGTCCCGGTTCACGGGTGGCTTCCCAGTGCCATGATTGCCCCGACCCCCGTCAGCGGGCTCCTTCATGCTGTTGCCGTTGTGAATACCGGTGTTTTTGGGCTCTTCCGCCTGATGCTATACCTGTATGGGCCCGGCCTGATGGCGGGGCTGGGCCTTCAGGAGATTGTCATCGCAGCAGCGGTCATCACGATCATCGTCGGCTCTCTTTTCGCGCTGGTGCAGGATGACTTCAAACTCCGGCTCGCGTACTCCACAATCAGCCAGCTCAGTTACATGATCCTGGGTGCTGCCGTGCTGGTGCCGCCCGGGATATCCGGGGTCTCTGATACCTGGAGAGCTGCCGCGGTGATCGGGGCGACATATGCATTCTGTGCCCATGCGTTTGCCAAGCTGACCATGTTCTTTGTTGCCGGTGCGGTAGCAGTAGAGACCGGGAAGAAAAAGATCTCGGAGCTCGATGGGATCGGCAGGAAGATGCCATGGGAGTTTGGTGCATTCACCCTTGCAACCCTGAGCATGGTAGGGCTTCCTCCCATGATCGGGTTCATCGCCAAGTATTATCTCGCGCTGGGAATTGGAGCGGGAAATATCGGTATATGGTGGATCATCCTTGTCCTCGTTTCAGCCAGCGTCCTGAACCTTGCATATTTCCTGCCCATCATCATGCGGGCATTTTTCGGGCAGTCCGAAGGTAAAATACCGGCGGTCCGTATGACACTCCGTGCCCCGATACTGGTGACCGCAGCCGGCGCACTTATTCTCGGTCTCTGGACTGCATATCCCGCTAGCCTGTTTGCACTCTGTGCCCAGGCTGCCGCGAGTGTCACCCATACAGCGGTGATCGTTTCAGGAACACTGGCGCCCGGCACTGCGATCCCTCCATTCCTGATCTTTTTGATCGGGGCACCGCTCGTGCTGGCACTGAACGGGCGTGTTCGGCAGGCCGGGCTTATTGCACTTGGTGGACTTGCGCTAGCTGATGTCCTCCTCCTTCCCGGAGGTGTCTTAGCCGGCTCGGTTTCAGCCGGCGTGATGCAATGGGATCTCCCCTTTGCCGGGTATACTTTGGTTCTTTTGAGAGTTGACAGCCTCTCGTACCTGATGGGGGTCATCTTTGCGATCATCACGTTCCTTGCAATCCTTTATGCTGCAGCCGTGGCACCACCCCGTCTCCACCTGTTTGCCCTGCTCTATGCCGGGGCCTCGCTTGGCGTGGTCTTTGCGGGGGACTGGATCACCCTGCTCATCTTCTGGGAGATCATGGCGATCACTTCAACATTTTTGATATGGCAGGAAGGTGGCGAAGCGATCAGTGCCGGTTACCGGTATTTCCTGTACCATGGTTTTGGGGGGACCCTCCTTGCAGGAGGAATTGCCCTGCTCTTTCTTGGCGGAGGCTCTCCTATCGTCGGGCCACTTGCAGCGATCCCGGTCGCAACCTACCAGTTGTGGGCATCTGTCCTGATCGTGCTGGGCATGGGAGTGAATATGGCATTCATCCCGCTGCATACCTGGCTTCCGGATGCCTATCCCCGTGCCAACTTCGTCGCGAGTGTCTTTTTGTGCGTCTACACCACCAAGGCCGCGGTCTATCTTCTTGCACGGGCTCAGCCGGGGACAGAATACATCGCCTTCATGGGGGCGCTCATGGCCGTATATGGTGTAACATTTGCGGTCTTCCAGAATGACATGCGCCGCCTCCTCTCCTACCATATCATTTCGCAGGTGGGCTACATGGTCGCCGGGATCGGGATCCTCGGATGGCTGGGTGCGGCAAACGAGATCGGGCAGCTTGGCCTGGATGGCGGCATGGCCCACCTTTTCAACAATATCCTTTACAAAACTCTCCTGTTTATGGCAATCGGCGTGATAATATGGAAGACCGGAGAGAACCTGCTCAGCCGCGTCGGCGGGCTCCAGAAAAAGATGCCGGTGACTGCTCTCGTGTTCTGGATCGCCGCACTCTCGATATCGGGCGTACCTCTTTTCAATGGATTTGTCTCCAAAGGTATGGTGCTGTTTGCGGCCGAGCATACCAGCATCTGGATATGGGTGCTGCTTGAGATAGCATCCTTCGGGACATGCTTATCTTTCCTGAAGCTGGGATATTTCGCATTTTTACGTCCGGGCAGCTCCGAGGGATCGGATCCCCCGCTCCTCATGCAGGCTGGCATGCTCATTGCGGCGGCATTCTGCATCATCATCGGGATATATCCGCAGCTTCTCTACGGCATCCTGCCGTACCCGACCACGTACCTGGCATATGCCCCCGCACAACTGGCCAATGCTCTTCTGGTCCTTGGCGCTGCCGTGCTGTTCTTCTTTGCTGTCGGGCGGAAGATCCTCGAGCCCCATGAAACGCGCTTACAGGATTTTGACATCCTGTACATAGCTGCTGGCCGGGGTATTACGGCGTTTTCCGGTGCTCTTCAGGCATTTTTTGCGTGGGTCTACCATGGAGTAATCGCTGCAAGCCTCATGCTCGTTACTGCCGGGAAGTACGCCATGAGAATGGAAAACCGTGATACGAACTGGAATCTCGCCATGTTCGGCGGTATCCTTATCGCTCTTGTCACGGTTGTTGTCCTGGGGGTGGGCTGGTGATACCCGCTGATATTGCAGCTGCCACCCCCCTTTTTGTCGCTATGTGTGGCATAGCGATCTATTTCATCACGAAGATCCTGCCACGGAACCTCCGCCACTGGAGCGGGATGCTGACCGCTCTGCTCCTCCTCGGAACATTCTTTGTCCTGCTTTCCGTAATTGCCTGGCACGCCACACTCCCCCAGATCTCCTTTATCGGGATTACCGGGGGACTTCTGGTCACGGGCATCGGGGCTGTTTCAGCATGGGCTTCCGAAGCGGGCCTTGACCCGAAGGGTCCGGTCCACCTGTATTACCCGCTCTTCCTCTTTGCACTGGCCGGTGCGATGGCAGTAGGGTTTGCAAATGATCTCTTCACCATCTTTGTGATGGTCGAGCTCTCGGCAATCCCGGTATATGCCCTCTGCGCCTACCGGCACAAGGAAGACCCGGCAGCGCTCTCTTCGGCCATGAAGTACCTGATGCAGGGAGTGGTGGGGACGCTGACTGCCCTCTTTGGCGTGGCGATACTCTATGTGATCGGGCATACCCTGAACATCTCAGAACTCCCGAAAGCCCTTGCCGGGGCTGACCCGTCACTTGTGATATTTGCGGCCGTCCTGATCCTGCTCGGGTACGGTGTGAAACTGGCCATCGTTCCGCTGCACACCTGGCTTCCGGATGCCTATGCCCGTGCACCTCTGGGTGTGACCGCGATCATGGTGGGCCCGACAAAGATAGGTGTCCTGATTGCGATGTTTCTTACCCTGTCTGCCATGCCGGCCGGTGCCGGTATTCCCAGGACCCTGGGCATCATCATCATTTTTTTTGCAGTTCTGAGCATGACAGCGGGAAATCTCCTTGCGCTCAACCAGCGGGACCTCCGGTATATCCTTGCATACTCAAGCGTCGCCCAGACCGGGTATATCCTCCTCGGGTTTGGGATCGGCATGGTCTATAACCTGCCACTGGGGTTCACCGCCGGGCTCTATTATGCCATCGCGTATGCGATGATGAAAGCGGGAGCGTTCATCGCCACGGATGCGTTTGCCCGGGATGCGGGAAGCTACGAGACCGCAAAGATGAAGGGAGTGGGTGCAAAATATTCCCTTCTTGGAATATCTTATGATATCTTCATTTTCGGACTGAGCGGTGTTCCCTTCACTGCCGGTTTTCTCGGGAAGCTGCTCCTTGTCCAGGCCGGCATGCTCACCTCCACGTTGAGCGGCATTGTTCTTGCTTTGATCCTCGTCCTGAACAGTGCGCTCTCCCTCGGCTATTATGTGCCGGTCATTTCCACGCTCATGTTCTATGGGACGGAAAGCGACCGGTGCTCTGCACGCCGGATAACAATCCCCCTGCCGCTGGTTACCGCGGTGGTATTTCTCGCGTTTGTCACGGTCTATCTCGGGCTTTTCCCGGAGTCGTTTGGCTGGATCTCACATGCTGCCGGGCAGATCTTCACATGGGGGGTGACGTGAATGCAGCCATGGGATCTCGTAATCTCACCGATTGTTATCATGGTGGATGCTCTTGTGTTCGGGTGCATAATTTACTGGTGGTCCCGTTCCATTGCACCGAAATCTGCACCGTCGGTCAACAAGTCGATGCCCTACGTTGGTGGCGAGGTTGCGGTGGCGCAGGTCTGGCAGCCCGGTTACCAGTTCTTCTACGTGGCCCTGTTCTTCACGGTCGTGCATGTCGCGGCACTCGTTCTTGCAACCTCCCCTCCTGATGCTCCGCTCTGGGGTCCCCTCCTGTATCTGTTCATCATGGCGGTTGGAGTAACGGTCCTGAGATGGGAACAATGAAAACATCCGTTTGTAGGTATACGGTCGTACCGGATGAGCAGCCGCAGGACGTTCGTGGCTTCCGGGGCAATACCGGGGGACTTGTCCGGATCCATGGGTTTATATTGTCCCACGGGGGTGATGATTAACCATGGCAGTCCCGGCAGACGGCCTTGGCCAGCGTCTCGTGAACTGGGCGCGGATAAAATCACCATGGATTACGGTCTTCAACAGCGGAGCCTGCAATGCCTGCGATATTGAGATTATTGCGTGCCTGATGCCCCGGTTCGATGTCGAACGTTTCGGGATCCTTGTCAAGGGTTCCCCCCGCCATGCGGATATCCTGATTGTCACCGGCCACGTCACGCTGAAACAGGCGTCCCGCCTGCGCCGGGTGTGGGAACAGATACCCGAGCCGAAATATGTGATCGCCATGGGCGCCTGCGGTGCGTCAGGGGGGGTATTCCATGGGCTGTACCACATGATGGACTGCGTAGACAAAGTAATCCCCATTGATGTCTATGTTGCCGGCTGCCCTCCCCGCCCGGACGAGATCATCAACGCGGTCGTGACATGCTTGAACCTGCTCGAACAGGATGCAGCCCATGGCGGGAAGGAATGGAGGAAAAAGGCCATCCCGGTGTCCGGCACGGAAGCAAAAACCTGTGGGATCGCACCATGACCGGCCCGTTGACGCTGGATAGCGTCGCAGGGAAGATGAAGGAATTTGGGAATTCAGAGCAGGTAAGGAGAAACCGTATCAGGGTAACCACGACACCGGACAAGGTCCATGACGCGATACGTGTTGCTCAGGCCAGGCTCGGGTTCGACCGCTTGATTACCATCAGTGCCGTGGACAACAGCAGGACGCTTGAACTGGTATATCACCTGACCGGCCCCCATCGCATGGTTGTTTCAATAGCAGTTGAACTCAACCGGGATCAGCCGGCAATGCCCACGACCTCCGACATTCTTCCCCCGGCGGCGATCTACGAGCGGCAGATCCATGACCTCTTCGGCATACTGTTTCCGGGGCATCCCGGCCTGACAAAGATCATCCTGAATGAGGACTGGCCAAAAGACGAGTATCCCCTGCGGAAGGACTGGAAACCCCATCCGGATACGTTCTATGGCGGTATCAAGCTGGAGAGGATATAAAATGCCGGAGGTTGTTGTCTCCATCGGCCCGCATCATCCTGCCCTCAAGGAACCGGTGAATTTCAAGGTCATTGCCGATGGTGAAAAAATTGTCCGACTCGAACTGGACCTTTCATACAATCACCGTGGGGTTGAGAAGGCAGCCGAACAGCGCGACTTCATCCGTGTTCTCCCCCTGCTGGAACGGGTCTGCGGGATCTGCTCCCATGCCCACTCCACGGCATTTGCCAAGGGAATCGAGGAGATCATGCAGATCGAGATCCCACCGCGTGCCCAGTACATCCGCACCATCATCGCGGAACTGGAGCGGATGCACAGCCACCTCCTGTGGCTCGGTGTTGCAGCTCACCTGATCGGGTTCAATACCCTCTTCATGTGGACATGGCGCGACCGTGAAGCGGTCCAGGACACGGTCGAAGAGATGAGTGGCAACCGGGTCCACTATAACATGAACGAAATTGGGGGCGTCCGCTGTGACCTGACGCCTGCCCAGGTAACAGCCGCTCTTGGACGGCTGCCCAATCTCGAAGAGCGGGTAAATAAATATGTGGACATGGTGAACTACGAGGAGACCATGCTCCTCCGCTTCCGGGGTGTCGGCAAGCTCTCCAAGGAGGAGGCTCTCCGGTATGGGACTGTCGGGCCGACGGCACGTGCGAGCGGGGTTGACTATGATACCCGGAAGGACGATCCCTACCTGGCCTATGCAGATGCGCCCTGGAATGTAGTGACCGATACGAACGGGGATGTCTATGGCAGGACGCGTGTCCGGGTCTGGGAAATCCAGGAGAGCCTCAAGATCGTTCGTTTCTGCCTTGAAAATCTTCCGGATGGACCCATCCGCGTTCCTGTACCGAAAAATGCGCCGAAAGGTGAGATCCTGTCCCGTTACGAAGCACCACGGGGAGAGCTGGCGCACTTTATCCGGACAAACGGGACTGACAAGGTGGAGCGTGTCGATATCCGCACGCCGACGCTGGCTAACTGGACCTCGGTGGCAATGTGCCTTGTCAACCAGAATATCGCCGACATACCGGTGATTGTTGCTGCCATCGATCCATGCCTTTCCTGTACCTCAAGGATCACCATTCTGGACCACCGTAATAAAAAAAGACGAATCATAACCCTTGAAGAATTGATGCGGCGCAACCGCTCCCGCGATCAGGGACAGGAATGAGCATGACTGATCCCGTGTTCGGACTGATGTATATCTTCGTCTTCCCGGGTTTTTTATTCCTTTTTGTCTATGCCCTGTTCCTCGCGTTTCTGGATCGCAAGATCGCGGCCAGGATGCAGCAACGGGTAGGTCCGCCGTTTTACCAGCCGTTTGCAGATTTCATCAAGATGCTGGGGAAGGAGGTTATTGATCCGGCCGGCGTGGACAAGGTGATATTCGATGCAGCACCCCTTGTCGCCCTCGCCGCGGTCATGACCGCGTATCTCTACGTCCCCATTGTCGGGATCAGCCCGCTTGCTTTCCAGGGCGATCTTGTCGTCGTCCTCTATCTCATGTCGCTCCCGACTATTGCGCTCTTCCTGCTGGGCTGGCTTTCCCGGAACATCTTCTCTGCGATAGGCGGTATCCGTTCCGTCACGCAGCTCTTTATCTACGAGGTACCGTTTTTTCTTGCACTTCTCACCCCGGCCATGATGGCAGGCACATGGTCGATCTCGGAGATTGTTCTCTGGCAGCAGAAAAATATGTGGTTTATCTTCCTCCAGCCGATCAGCTTTGTTATTGCCCTGATCGGACTTCAGGCAAAACTGGAGAGGACACCGTTTGATATCCCCGAAGCGGAGACCGAGATCGTTGCCGGGCCCTGGACGGAGTTGACCGGGCGGAGACTCGCCATTATGGACCTGACAATCAATGTATCGTTTGTTGTCGGAAGCGCACTGATTGCAGCCCTCTTCCTTGGCGGCCCCCTGGTCCCGTGGGCTATCAGTCCGGTCTGGCTCGAAGGCGTCATCGGCTTTTTACTGTTCCTTGTAAAGACCCTTGCGGTGCTCCTGATCCTGTCATCGATAAAAGTGGCGACCGGCCGGATCCGTATCGACCAGCTGAACGATATCGGCTGGAAATACATTGCCGGCGCCTCCATCCTGCAGGTCGGGATCGTTCTTGTCATGAACTATCTCTGGGTGTACGCATGAGTGTCCTGCGGGAGATGTTTGAAAACCTCCTGTCACGGCCGATCACAATCCTCTACCCAAAGGAAAAAGTCCCGATCCCGGCAGCATTCCGGGGAAGGGTGGCCCTCCATGACGACAATTGCATCGGGTGTTCCAAGTGCTCTCTTGTCTGCCCGGTTCACGCCATCACCATGGTCGACAGCCAGCGCGAGGTCGAGTTCAGGGGAAAGAGTCTTGCACGCAAGAAGAGGCCTCAGGTAAAAATCTTCAAGTGCATCCGCTGCGGCCTTTGTGAGCGGCACTGCCCGACCGGAGCGATATACCTGAAAAATGAGCTCTCAAGTTCCGGCACTGACAGCGAGATAGTGGGGACATGAAACCTTTCTCTCGCCGCGATTTAGGTGTTCGCCTGAGGCGCAGGCTGAAGGAAGCCCGGCAGATCGCTGTCGTAGGTATCGGCGATGAGGTCTCCCCGGTGGACCGGCTCGGGATGGTGGCGGCACAGGAGATCGAGAAACTTCACCTCCCCAATGTCAGGGTCTTTTTTGCAGGTACCGTGCCGGAGAGCATGACCGGCCCGCTCCGCGAGTACCAGCCGGACCATGTCCTCTTCCTCGATTCGGCAGACATGGGTGCACGCCCCGGTACGATCGATATGGTACGGCCGGGAAGGATCCGGGCAGACCTCTTCTCCACCCATGCACTGCCGCTGTCCGTTGTCATGGGATATATCGAACAAGACCTGAAAACGAACGTTACCCTGCTGGGCATCCAGCCGGCGCTCCCCCGTCACGACAGCGGACAGTCAGACGAATTATCAGAGAATCTTGAACGGAATCTGGCATCTCTCTCCAGTATCCTGAAGAATATCCGGAATAAGGAGACACCATAAGTGAGAGAGCAATCAGACTGACGCGGTTGACCGAAGGTTCTGAAAAATCTTTTCGGGTCTTTCCTGCCGGCCACGATACCGTGACGTTTCTGGTTGCCGTGATCACCTTCGGTTCGCAACCTGCTCTTCTTCACTAGTTGGGAGTACATCCTGCACCTGATGGTTGAAGATTTACTGTTAAAAATTTTAGCGAGGTGAAAAACAGGCCATCAACCGCCAGCGCATCAGGACCGAAAACTTACAGGATAAACGGGATGAGCCTCCGGACGTTATGCTGGTACTGGAGATACTCCCCACCGAATTTCTCGAGCAGGATCTCTTCTTCGGCTTTGATCTTCATCCAGATGCCCATCAGACCGATACCCACTGCGACAAATGCATAAATTTCCCCGATAGCGATCGCTGCGCCCACAAATGCGACAAGTATCCCGGTATACATCGGGTTCCTGACAAAACGGTACGGTCCCGTCCTGACGAGCTGGTGCCCGACTTTGATCATCACCTCTCCGCTCCAGAACCTGCCGAGATGGACCCGTGCCCATCCTGAAAACCCAAGGCCGATCCCGGTGAGAAGGACGCCGGTTATACCGGTAACAGTAGTGTCGGGCACGATACGGATGAGGAAAAGGTCCGGGTCATAGCCGTTCAGGATTGTTACGGCAATGAGGACAAAGATGAGGATCACGACCGATTGGCGGAAATATTTCGATGATCTCCGTTCGGCCGGGGCTCCCGTAAGGAGTGCGGGCACGTACAAAAATGCCATGAATACAACCCAGATACCCGCAATGACCAAGAGAACTATGTCCATCAACTAATCTTTCCCATCAGTCGCCCCGGTAATCTGCCAGACTCCGGTGCCGGTGTTCCCGTTTTTCAGATCGCCGGCGATATTTTGTCGGAGATTCTTACGCAGCGGTGCGTCAAGCTTACGCGTCTTCGACACGGCCTCCGAATACCTTGTTCCACGGGACGACCTGTTTGGGCATGGAGCCGTATTCTCTCTTTGCTCTCGACACCGTGATCGCTTCGAGATAGGGAGCGACGGAACTCTGTCCCGGACGTTCGAAAAACAGGAAGAACCGCTTGTTTTTCGTCTGGTAGAGATGTTTTGCCCCGTCCTTCGATGATGCGATCAGCGTGGACTTTGCCGTATCATACCGTAATCCGTTGATAATCTGTTCGACCATAGGCCACTCATCACAATGTTCATTGGCCCCTTTCGCGATATGAAACCATAGGGCAGATCCCCGGGATGTTCATTCCGGTAAAGATACCGGGGGATTGCGTATGCCCGATAAGGTGCTTGCATGGAATCCAGATGGTGGAGAGGCACCGTCTCCGCGTGCCGTGATCGCTAGAAAACTGGCCCGGGTCAGCGGTTCAGCCAGACCCGATCCGCACTCAGTGCAGTCCCGGCTCAGGGCAGAGGATTTTTTGGGGACTGCACCCCGAACAGTTACGGACGTTCACAATCTCGAAATTGCGAGGATAAAAAACCTGACCGCCACCCGTGCCGGGTATGCTACAGCGGAAATTACCTGTCTGATGGCCGTCGTTCTGGACATAGCAGCATAATACTCCTGAACCATCTCTCGAACCTCCACACCGTGTGTATCCACGTGTATGTGGGAATACTACGTAAAGTATATTTTACATTTTGTTATATATACTTTATCCCCCGCCGGTACTCCGGTCCTGTCAGGCTGGGGAGTGATTCGAACATATGAACGAGGTGAATTATTGGTGAACAACCGTTAATGTACCAGTACCCAACTATACAAAATGAATGGTGAAACCATGGTAACAGTCTTCGTAGATGCTGACCTCTGCACCCGCTGTGGGATCTGCGCTGCCGTCTGCCCCGTCTCGATTGTCGATCCTCCCGATGAAAACAGCCTGCCGAAGGTGCAGGATACCAACGCCGGCATGTGCATCAGGTGCGGGCACTGCGAGGTCTCCTGCCCGTCGCAGGCGCTCCTCCTGAATTACCTCCCGGATGAGAAGGTAGCCCTGCCTGCTGGTGCCGGTCCCCTGTCTCCTGACGACCTCGGGTTGTACCTGAAGAAACGCCGGTCCGTGCGGCATTTCACGAACGATCCGGTGCCGGAAGAGACGATCAAGAAGATACTCGAAATTGCCCGGTTTGCACCATCAGGAGGTAACCGGCAGCCGGTGCAGTGGCTCGTTGTGCTCGATCCAAAAGAGGTCCACCGGCTTGCCGGCCTGACGGTTGAATGGATGAAGACCCTCAAAGACAGCAGCCATCCGATGAGCGGATACATCCCCCTCCTGATCGCGGCATGGGATGCAGGGTACGATCCTGTCTGCCGGGGCGCACCTCATCTTATGATCGCCCATATCCCGGAAGATAACCCGGCTGCGTTTGTCGATGCGATTATCGCCCTGACGCATTTCGATATCGCGGCACCAGCGTTTGGCATCGGGACCTGCTGGGCGGGATTCCTCTCGATGGCCGCTGCCGTGTATGAACCCCTCACAAAAGCGCTGGCACTCCCTGTAGGGCGCAGGTGTGCCTTCAGCCTTATGTTCGGGCACCCGAAGTACAAGATCTATGGCCTCCCCCGGCGCAATCCCGCAGAAGTGATATGGCGGTAACATCCAATACGATACTCAGGTGAACACGCATGGGATCGATCATCGCCATCAACGGAAGCCCACGGAAGACGTGGAACACCGCAACGCTGCTCGAACATGCCCTCAAGGGGGCAGCATCAGCAGGGAACGAGACGGAACTTATCCACCTCTACGACTTGGATTTCAAAGGGTGTACCAGCTGCTTTTCCTGCAAGCTGGTGGGTGGGAAGAGTTACGGGAGGTGCGCGGAGCAGGATGACCTGACCCCGGTCCTTGAACAGATTCCGGGTGCCGATGCCCTCATCCTCGGTTCGCCGATCTATCTCGGCGCAGCGACCGGCGAGATGCGGTCTTTCTTGGAACGGCTGGTCTTCCCGTACCTGGTCTACGACCCGGAGAGATCCACCCTCTTCCCCAAAAAAATCCCGATCGGATTTATCTACACGATGGGTGCTGACGAGGCCCGCGTAAAGGAGATGGGGTATGAGATGCAGTTCCGGCTGACCGAGATGCTGCTGGCGCGGGTCTTCGGGACGAGTGAATCGCTTCAGGTGACCGACACCCTGCAGTTCGACGATTACTCAAACTACGTCTCATCAGCGTTTGACCCTGCGGCCAAGGCAAAGCGGCACCGTGAAGTATTCCCCGAGGACTGCAGGAAGGCGTTTGAGATGGGAAAAAGGCTCGGGCAGGCCGGAAAGAAAGCGAAGGGAAGATAAAAGTCGCAGAAGGGAGCATTAGGGAAACCGAAAAGACCTGAGATACGGACCACCAGAACAGGAGCCGGGCAGTCATCGCCTGCCCGCTATACTTCATCCGGTTAAGGGGAACAGAGAGCTACTACGACTATGGATAAGCTGGACAAGCCAGGTGACACTGGCCTGATCTACGCCGACCGCCTCGTGCGCATGTCAGATGACCGTATCACGTTCCTCCGGTACTATTTTCCGGTTCTCGCAAGCAAACAGGTCGCATATGCAAATATTGATCACATCGATGTTGAACCGCCGGCGCTCACCAACGGAAAATGGCGCATCTGGGGAAGCGGAGATCTCACCACATGGTTTCCGCTCGATACCGGCCGCCCATTCCGCGACCGGATCTTCATCGCCACCCTGAATAACCAGCGCACCAAGATCGGGTTCACGGTGGAGGACTCTGCGAAAGTGATCCGGGCCTTCCGCCGGAAAGGTGTCATCATTACGGAACATTAATGGCGTAGGGATAATGGTCACCAGATCAAAGAGGAAGGGACCGGGGGATGATCTCGTTACTGAACGGGTGTCACCTCAGTTGATACGGGGAGGGGTATGATCTGATACCCCCTCCCCCTTTGTCAAAAATTCCGGAGCAGGGGGGGTGGCATGGGGTAGGGGGGGTAGCATTTCCGCAAGAGTGGGGGGTGGTATGACCTGATACCCCCCCTCCTGCGTTCCCCAATGGCCCGAAAATGGCCATACCGACGAAGGTTCCACTGGAACTACTGCCCGCCCGGATGCGGGAGGGGGGTATCAATCCGGCAAAAGCAAAAATCGTGGGGGTACCACCCCCCTCCCCTTTGAAAATACAAAGGGGGGATAGGGGGGTAGGCCGGGTGGGGGGAGGTATCATTTGATACCCCTGTCAGACACCAGATCCCGGTTGGGTCTGCCGTCGTGAATTCCCTGAAAGAGGACTGTTGGGGATGGGGGGTATGAGAGGGCCCCCCCTCGCAATATCGCCCGTATCCCGCTCACAGGAACGTGAACGTCTCCGGGGCCAGCGTCTGGAGGTCGACCACGACAGCCTGCGCCGGGGTCGGGTTCACGTTCATCTGTTTCTGGAACGAGGTCTGGGACTGCCATGTGCCGGCATTGATCCCGAGTACTCCGCGGTAGGTGGTAATGCCGCGGATGTGGATGTGGCCGGTGTGCAGGATCTCCGGCAGCGGGTCGATGATCAGCCGGTCGGTCTTTCCTGCCGCAATCGGGGTCTTCCTCCCGTACGCCGGCGCAAGGTGGCGGCGCTGGAGCATCTCTTGCATCATGAGCCCGCTCTGCGCGTAGGAGGCGCCGGGGATGAGCCCGATCATATCATCGATCGACCTGCCATGGTATATCAGCACCCGCACGCCCTGAAGGTTCACGAGCGCCGGGTTCTCGACCTGCATGCAGTTTGCCGGGAATTTCTTCGTAAACAGGTCGGGGATGACCGGCTGCGGTTCGGCGCCACGCACCACGTCATGGTTCCCCGGGGAGATGATGATCCGGATCCTTGAAGGGAGATCGCTCAGCATTTCACCGAAACGGTCGTACTGCTCGTAGATGTTTTTGATGGCAAGCTCGTGCTCCTGCCCGGGGTAGACTCCGATCCCGTCCACGAGGTCGCCGGCGATCAAAAGATAGGACGCATCGGCATCGGAGAGCCAGTCGGCAAAACGGTTCCAGCACTCCTCAAGAAATGTGTTGCTGCCTACGTGAACATCGGAGATGAAGACCGCCTTTCCCGGCTGCCCGCTCCGGTAGGGCGTGTTATCAATCCGGATATCCGGCCGGAGGAGCTGCTCGGCAAAGAAGAGCCGGCCATCCCCGGAGAGCTTTCCCCTCGCGCCGATCACCTCGTCCGGCATCAACCGCTCCGCATCGGCAAAGACCGGACGGTCACGCCGGAAGAGGGCGGGTATCGTAGCCGATGAATCCTCAAGCTCCGCGATCCGGTGGCCGTTCGTGGTCGTCTTTATCTCGGAGACCATCCCGATGATCGTGCACTCCTCCTGCCGGTAGCGGGAAGAGCGGATGAGCCCTTCGATTGGCACCGCTGCGCACCGGCTCCGGATCATGCCACCGAGGCGGCTGTACCGGTCCCGGAAGTACGGGAGATAATCCGCCGTGCCGTTCACGCCGCCTGACGTCCCCGGGCTGCCGGCGACGACCTCTACGGTCGGATCCGTGAGAAACCGGGTGCCGTCACGGGTGGCGTTCAAGCCCGGGATATACCGGGCGGAGACCACCACGGTATCTTTTGGCACGCCGGCAATGATGCGCTCGATCAGCTCCGGGTTATCCTGTTCGAGAATATACTGCACGACATCCGGATGCACCTGCAGCCGGGTTTCGAGAAACCGGAGGGTGATCTGTTGCGCATCAAGCATGATAGTATATGACAGTGCCGACAAAATATAGGATGCCATACCGGCACCCGCAGGGACCGGCCAAGAAGGCGTATCCCTTATACCAGATCCGGACCTGCGCCGGCGACCCGAAAAAGAGGCGATACCATGTTCGATATGACCCAGATGTTCATCCTCGCCTTTGCGCTCGGCCTCACCGGTGCCCTCGCCCCCGGCCCGACGCTCCTTGCCACCATCAACTCATCGCTTGCCGGCGGCTGGATGACCGGGCCACGGGTGACGCTCGGCCACATGCTCTCTGAATTGGTCATCTTTATCCTGATCGTCGCAGGTCTTGCCGCCGTTGCCCGCCCGTACACGACCGTGGTTGCCGGCCTCGGGGGTGCCGCCCTGATCGCTTTCGGCCTGCTCACGATCGCCGGCAGCAGAAGGGCGTCCCTGAAGGTCGCTCCCGCGACGTCGGCCGCAAGCCCGTACCTCGCCGGCTTTTTCACGAGCGTGGCAAACCCGTACTTCTGGATCTGGTGGCTGACGGTCGGCAGTACGATGGTGATCATGGGCCTTGCCGGGGGTATCCTTCTGGCCTGCGTCTTCATGGCAGGGCACTGGTGTGCGGATCTCGGCTGGTACACGGTGGTATCTACGGGTGTCTCCCGGGGCACGCTCTTTCTGTCCGATACCACGTACCGGATCATCATCGCGGCATGCGGCATCTTCCTCGTCATCTTCGGTGCCTACTACCTCTCGCAGGTCCTCCCCCGCCCGTGATGGGTGTGGTATATTAACGAAAAAAATCCAATACAGAGCACAAGACCATGGGAAAAGAAGAACCACCACCGCGTATCCGCGCCCTCATCACACAGTTCCGGACCAGCGAACACTGGGCGGTCTCCCTTGCACGCGATATCATCTGGGTGGTGGGCGTTGTTGTGGGTATCGCGCTTCTCCTCTTTCTCATCTGCGGCACGTGGCCCGCGATCGTCGCTGTCGAGTCCGGGAGCATGGAGCCCCACATGAATATCGGGGACCTCGTTATCGTCGTGCAGAAAGACCGATTCGGCGAGCTGCAGACATGGGATTCGGCGCACCAGACCAATTATACAAAGTTCGGTGACTACGGCGACGTGATCATCTACCGGCCTAACGGCGAGACCGATTTCTGGGCCTCGATCGGCCTCCTCCCCCTCTCCAGTCAGACGCCGATCATCCACCGGGCGATGACCTGGGTAGATGCCGGTCAACCTGAACCATCCTACCTGAATGTCTATCGGGGGGAAGTAACGCCGGTGGAGTATGTACCGCTCGCTTCCAGCAGTGAGACCATCGCCGGTTCTGTAGTCCTGTATCCAAAGGGAAGTAGCCTGCCGGCAAACCTGAGCTCCGGTCCCCGCGATATCGTGATCCGGACCCAGAACGCGAGCTACCTCATCCCATCCATCTATGTAACGCCGGGAACAGGGTTCATACAGTACCCCGGGAATATCACGACCCATGGCGGATATATCACCAAAGGCGACAATAACCCGGCAAGCGACCAGGGGTACCTCACCGTCCCGGGAACAGGCACAGTCGAGCCGGTCGAGCAGAACTGGGTGGTTGGAAAGGCTCTTTTCGTGATCCCGCTGATCGGCCTCCTCCCGCTCCATATCGCTGAGGTCGTCGTGGTACTGGTCGTGATCTGGCTGTGTTACGAATGGTATATGCGACGGAAGGAATCTCAGGCAGCAGCAGATACCAGCAAATCGTCAAAGAAAAGCCGGAAAAAGAAGAAATAAGCCAGTGACAGATGGTCGAGAATCTCCACTCCCTATTCTCTCATGACAGGGAAGTAGAGGTTTGCAGACCTGTCATGCTGACCAGCTAAAAAAAGGAACGATCGATAAAAGTTCAGGCTTTTTCTACGGCATGGACACAGTACCCGAGAGCGATACCGACAATGCCATAAATCACGAGAACCACACCGACCCAGATGACCATCAGGGCAACGCCGAAGATGGGGAAGATGGAGATCAAAAGCCCGATGATGATCGCGAGGATACCCTGCAGGGCAAAGAGGCCGCGGTGCACCATGGCCGGTTCGGCAACCGCGAGAACGATGCCGATGAGACCGCCCAGGAAAAGGGCCACACCGGCGATAGAGAAGATCACCATCCCCATGACTATGGGCTGGATGATCGTGGCGATGCCAAAAAAGAACCCGATAATTGCAAGCAGGGCAAGAAGCAGCGAGGATTTCCAGCCGCCCGGTGAGAGAGCGGAAAGCACAAGCGCTGCAAACGAGAGCAGGATGATCAGGATCCCGATAAGTTCGACCAGCACGGTAGCGGATATTTTCGGGAAGAATACGACAAGGAGTCCGAATATCACCGAGAGTATCCCGAGGAGGACAAGCGCTCCCCACTTGATGCCGGTGACATTTTCTGCCGGCAATGTGTTCGAAACCATGGTTATCAATCTGCCCGTTGTGAATGTCACTCGATAAATGTTGTTATTTACGGCTACGATATGGTACCGGTTGTCCGGGAAGTATTAATGAAATGGAGTCTCTGTCACCTGCAGGGCATGCATCAGCACGGAAAAAAGGTTTTTGAGGGAAGTTTTGAGTGAAGGTGCCGGTTACAACCGTTCCAGTGCCTGTCTGCCGGTCATGCCGTTTTTTATCCCCCTGCCTACCGCCGACCGGTTCGCCTCCTTGACAATCCCTTTCAGGAGGTCGTCGATGTCTGCGATGGACGGCCCGGCCGCCGGCCGGACTTTTGCTGCAGGATAGCTGAACGAGTCGAGTGCCGCTACGTCAAAGGCGCCGCAACCCACCAGTCCCACATCCGTCTTCACGGCGACAAGGTTTGCCGGCCCGAGCGGGATGACAAATCCATCTGCTTTCTTCTTCGTCAGCTGAACGGTGACCTGTTCCATAACACTCCTGAAATGATGGTTGGCGCGAGGGGGTAATAATCGTGTGGGGGCGCCCTTCGATAGATTTACGTTCTGCGTAACCCACGTGACACACGCGGATGAGCGCACAGGAGATGTATGGAGACCAGCCTGCAGACACTCTTATCTGACGTGCGGGAGGGGCACCGGCTCAGCGAGGCAGAGGCGCTCCGGCTCTTTGAGATCAAGGGCCGTGATGTGTGGGCCATTGCGGCGGCCGCAGACGAGATGCGGGAGAAGGTCGCGGGTGACGCGGTGACGTACGTCCGGAACCAGAATATCAACGTGACCAACCTCTGCATCAACGCCTGCGGCTTCTGCGGTTTTTCAAAGAAGCCAGGCGATGAGGGCATCTATTTTTACGACCGGCCGGCCATCGAGCAGCGGGTGGCACTTGCACAGTCCCGCAACGTGACCGAGATCTGCACGGTCAGCGGGCTGCATCCTTCTTTCACCGCCCAGTCTTATGTGGATATCTACCGCTGGATCACGGAAGCGGCGCCGGAAGTGCACCTCCACGCGAGCAACCCGATGGAGGTCGCGTACGCGGCAAAAAAGAGCGGTATCAGCACAACAGAGGTGCTCACCGCGATGAAAGGGGCGGGCCTCGCTTCGATGTGCGGGACGGCCGCCGAGATCCTTGTCGACCCGGTCCGCCGGCAGATCTGCCCTCAAAAGATCCCGACCTCGGATTGGGTGCGGATCATCAGGGAGGCGCACCGGCTGGGCATACCCACGACGGCTACCATCATGTACGGCCACTGCGAGAGCGACGCGGACCGGGTGCAGCACCTTGCCATCCTCCGGGAGATCCAGGACGAGACCCATGGGTTTACCGAGTTCGTACCGCTCTCCTTCATCCACATGAATACCCCAATCTACCGGAACGGGAAGGCCCGTGCGGGTGCGACCGGCAGGGAGGACACCCTGATGGTTGCTGTCTCACGACTCTTTCTGGACAATTTCCGGAACATCCAGGTGTCGTGGGTAAAAGAGGGGATCAAGATGGCCCAGCTCGGGCTGCTGTGCGGTGCAAACGATCTCGGCGGCACCGTATTCGAGGAGAGCATTTCCAAGGGCGCCGGCGCGACCAATACGGATTACCTCGACCCGGCGGAGATGCAGCGGATTGCAGAGGACATCGGCCGGCCCCTCCGCCGGCGTACGACGCTGTACGATATCCTCTGGCCTTCCGATATTCCCCCTTAATACCGGATAGAAAAAACGATCAGTCGTGGTTGGGCCTAAGCAGGCGGACGATCTTGTCCCCGATCTTCTGTGCCCGTGTAACGGCCTGGGTGTCGTTGAGCACCTCGCCCTCTTCGTAACCCTTTCCTTTTACAGACCCGAGCGATGCAAACTCGTGGGCACTCAGAAAGCCTTCCAGTGTCTGGATCGTGCGGTTTGCGCCGGTCTGGGCGTTGACAGCGACTGCGATACCTTTTCTCCCTGCCAGCTTGCGGTCATGGTACAGGGAATAGGTGCGGTCGATGAAGTTTTTGATCTGACCGCAGACATCGTAGTAATACGTGGGTGAACCGATCACGAGCACCTCGCAGTCGACCACCTTCTGTGCCACTTCGCCCCAGTCGTCGTTCTCGATGATACACCATTTCCGGTCCTTACACTTTTCGCACCCGATGCAGGGGAGGATCCGCTTGCCGGCAAGGGAAACAAATTCGGTCTCCAGCCCGGCATCCTCGCAGCGTTTGAGGATCACCCTGATGAGCTGTGCGGTATTGCCGTCTTTCCGCATGCTTCCGGAGAGGCCGAGGACTTTCATACGTTACCCTTCACCTCCGGGATTATGAGTGTTGTGCTTGCGGGGGGCAAGGCCGAGCCGGCCAAACGCGGCCATGATCTCGCTGGCCGGGTTGTGATCACGGTACAGAAGGTGTGAGCTGCAGGTGCAGTCGCTGCAGCCGAAGTGCGGAACGGCCCGGCCCCCGATTCCGGCGGCCAGCCGGCATTCGAACCGCTTCTGGGTTATGGCACTGACCGCATATGCAAGGGTAAACCGGGGGTCGGTCAGGAGGTAGTCCACATGCCATTTCGGCTGTCGGTTCCTTATGCGTGCGAGCCGCAGGTGGCGGGTGAGCCGGGAAAGGCCGCCGGGTCCCAATGCAGAGCCGATATAGATATGCCAGCCCCGGGCAAACGGCAGTTCCCCCAGTGCCCCGACCCTGACGGAACATGCAGGGTTGTTAAAAACGAGGCAGTAGCATCCCTTATCCATAACCGCTCTTGAGCAGCTGCCGTGCAGCAGCGATATGGCGCCCCCCGCCGCTGTTGACCGGCTCCCCGTGGCCCGGGTACAGTCCCTCGACGTCGAGCCTGGAGAGCCGTTCGAGGGACTGGCCAAGGTCAGTCCGGCTCCCGCCAATGAAATCGTAGCGCCCGAATGCGCCGTCGGTAAAGACCGTGTCACCGCTGATCAGCCCCCGTTCGCTTTCTGCATACAGGCAGATGCTCCCCGGCGTGTGGCCCGGCGTGTGGATCACCCGAAGTCCTCCGATGGTATCCCCGTCAGAGAGCACGATCCCGGGAACGAGCCCGGGCGAGCGGGCGCCAAAGTGCATCGAGAGGCTCCGGGTATCGTCGGTAAGCCCTTGGGCATCATTCTTGTGGATGGCAATCTTCGCCCGGCACATGTGCGCGATCTCCCGCAGGTGGGCTGTGTGGTCGAAATGGCAGTGTGTGAGGACGATTGTCCTGATCCTGTCCCTGAACGGGGCGACGGCCATGGGCATCACACCGGCATCCACCAGAATATCTTCGAAAATATAGGAATTGGCGATGAGGTCGCCACCGTTGATCCACCTGACCGGCATGCACAATAATAAGGATTCCCGGCAGATGTTTCTTATGGATGCGCTCATCCGCAGGTGTTCCTGTTCCGTTCCCCGGGAGGTGGCAGCAGTTGCCCGTGCAGAGGGCATGGATCCCGAACGGTTCGCCCGTGCCGTCGCCCACGGCCGGATTGTGATCCCGGCCAACCCGGAACGGAAGCACCGGCCTTGTGCAATCGGCGAGGGGTGCCGCGTCAAGGTGAACGTCAACATCGGCACATCAGGCACCCGCTGCGATCCTGCGCTGGAGGAAAAGAAGGCCAAGGCCGCTCTTGCCAACGGTGCCGACGCGCTGATGGACCTCTCCACCGGCGGCGATCTCGTGGCCATCCGGAAGAAGATCCTTGCCCTTGGGACGACCGTCGGCACTGTCCCGGTCTACGAGGCCGTGAGGCGGGCGGGGAACGCGGCTGATGTCGACGCCGATCTCCTCTTCCGGGTCATCCGGGAGCACTGCCGGCAGGGTGTGGACTTCCTCACGCTCCACTGCGGGGTGAACCGGCAGGCGCTCGCGGCACTGGAGGCCGATCCCCGGCTCATGGGTGTTGTCTCGCGGGGGGGCGTCTTTCACTGCGCGATGATGGTGCACCGGGAGGAGGAGAACCCCCTCTACGCGGAGTTCGGGTACCTGCTGGAGATCCTTGCCGAGCACGATGTCACCATCAGCCTCGGCGATGGGATGCGCCCGGGCTGCCTGCAGGACGCGGAGAAACTAGCAAAGACCGTAGAGTACGTGACGCTCGGCACGCTTGCCCAGCAGGCGCTGGAGGCCGGCGTCCAGCGGATGATTGAAGGGCCCGGCCACATGCCGCTCGACCAGATCGCTTATAATGTCAGGACCATCAAGGAGGTCACCAATCATGCACCCCTCTACCTGCTCGGACCCATCGTAACCGACATCGCGCCTGGCTATGACCACATGGTCTCGGCTATTGGCGGTGCGGTTGCCTGCATGAACGGCGCGGACTTCCTCTGCATGGTCTCGCCAAGCGAACACCTCGCCCTCCCGCTCGTTGAGGATATTGTCGAGGGTACACGGGTGGCAAAGATCGCGGCGCATGTTGGCGACACGGTCCGGCGCCCGGAGGGGTACCGGGCGGAACGGGAGATCCGGATGGCCGAGGCCCGGCGGGATCTTGACTGGGAAGCCCAGTTCCGGCTGGCGCTGTTCGGCGATGTGGCAAAAAAGATCCACGCCCGCGACGGTGAGCTGGAGACCTGCTCGATGTGCGGCGACCTCTGTGCGGTGAAGATGGTACACGAGCTGTTCGGCGGGAAGAAAGGGAGCGGGAAGAAGAAGGGGACGGGGAAAAGAACCCGCCGGTCCTGAAATCCCACAGCCACTCCCCCAAATACAGGACATCTGATTTTTGGGCGCCTGGAATCGTCAAACTTCAGAAAAACCGGGCGCTGCACATGAACAAAGAATGCCGTCAGGATATCCTAAAATGAAATGAATTCTCTGTGGATTGTGCCATACCATAGATGTACGGCAGGGAATACCTTCAGTCGCCGGAAAATAACCAAGGACTCTTTATACCGCATATCCTATTCTTGACTGCATGAAGACCGGACTAACGTTTCTCTTTTGCGTTATTCTGATTTTCACCATAATCGTAGGCGGGTGCTCCGAACCTCTTGCGCAGAAAGGAGCTACCGCTGCTGCAACCAGTGCCCCGACAAGCACCGGAACGAGTGCCCGGACAAGTATTACAACGAGCATCACGACGAGTGCCGGAACGATGGGTATTCCGGTAGGAAGAGGACAATTTGTCTTCAACGATTCGCTCGGAAATGCTGACCGTCCGATAACAGTTTACACCTACCGCCCGGCTGCATGGAACCTGTCAGGGCCGGTACTCATTGTCATGCCCGGGGCGGATCGCGGCGGTCTTGGCCCGCGGGAGACCTGGGTCCTTTACGGTGAAGAGTATTCCAGTCTGGTGCTTGTGCCGGAGTTCTCCCAGCAATATTATCCCGGAGATCTCTGGTATCCTCTCGGGAACACATTCGCTATCGCGAACAATACCCTGAAATGGCAGCCGAAGGCGAACTGGACCTTCATGGCAGTCGAGCACCTCTTCGATTATGTCCGCGGGGAGACCGGGGCCACGCGGGACACGTATCTCCTTGACGGCCATAGTGCCGGTGCCCAGTTCGTCCACCGGCTGGTGACGTTCCTCCCTGATGCAAGATACAGCCGTGCCGTGGCGGCAAACGCCGGCGTGTACGTGATGCCAAACTATACAATCCCGTATTCAATGGGCCTGAAAGACTCGCCGCTTCCCGAAAACCTGCTCCCGAATGTGTTTGCCCGGAAACTGATCATCATGTCCGGTGGAAGTGATACCAATCCGAACGACCCGAGCCTTGCAAATTTCCCTGCAGCAGAGGCACAGGGCAGCACACGGTTCGAGCGGGCAAAGAACTATTTTGCCACCGCACAGGCAGAAGCAGCGAGGCTGGGTGTACCGCTGAACTGGGAGTACCACGTGGTGCCGGGCATCGGGCATGACGAGGCAGGAATGGCCGGGCCGTCCGCAGAGTTGCTCTTCAACGAGACGTGATACGGGACCGCTCCCCCTTCCCACGAGCGGATGTGGCTCAGTGCCAGCCAGCCCAGATCATAAACGCGATCTCGATTGCGATCAGGATGATCACCACCCACTCGAGGAGATTGGAGTGCTGGATCCTCACCTCGTCAGAGAGCATGGAATACGTCTCCCGGATCACTTCGATCTTCCGTTTGACGCTCTCGCCCCACTGTCCGCTCCGGAGCACCCGGAGCTCGGCCGCATAGACCCGGGCATAATACACGTCCTCGGTAACCTTGATTAGGTTATCGACCTTCTCGATCGTCTCGGAGATTCCCGCCTGTGTCTCCATCAGCCGTGACATGATCGCGTGGTACCGCCGCATCCGGCTGTACTGCGAGAGCCGTTCAGCCCCCTCGATATCGTCATACATCCTCGCCATCTGGCGGGTGAGCTCCTGATCGTAATACCGGAGCTCAAGGACCTGAACGTTGGCAAATTCGATCAGGTCGATGATGTCGGCAGGATATTCGGGATTGCAGAGATATGCTACGTCCCACGACAGGATCGCGAGGTCATCCGGCGTATAGCTGAACGTCGTTGCAAGGATCTCCTGCCGCAGGGACGGGGCGATCACGGTGCGTTCGCCGAGGATGAGGGGGACGGGATCAAATGTATCGTCCCGCCGGTCCGAGGTAAATACCGTATGGTCTTCGTAGAAATCGGGGTTGATGGCAAAACTCCTGATGTGGGGGCGGACGAGCGTCGCCAGCGTGGTGAAGTACTGCACAAAATACTCTGAAAGGCCCTCCTGGTGCGGGAAGAGAAATGCGAGGTTTTCGAGGTCCTTCGTATCAGCTTTGGCATCCTCGCACGTGAAACAGAGGCTGATCACGCCTACATCATATATACGTGCAACAACGGAGAAGTTGATAGTCCTGTCATTACGCCCGATGCTGCACGGCTGCATCCGGATCATGAGCGGGGGGTCTTCCATAACGATCGATTTCGGGCTGACCCGGACAAAACCCGCACGGGCGGTGGCGTAACTGGTGGTGAGCAGCCGCTCGAGCTCGGTCAAATCGACTTCCCTGCCGATGTCGTACATCCGGAAAAACTTGGCAGAAATCATGCACTCCCCACCTGCCGGACTATCCCGGCAACGTACGTCTGATCAGAATGGACGGGATCCTCCATAGGTTTTGCGGCAATATGAACTCGCTCCGGGCCGGTGGCGAATTCAGGGTCTCTCCGAGGCACGGCGACACAGATCTTCCATTCCCGAAACGCTGTTCTCCCTTATCGACCGCAATCATGAAATTCCCGCACCAGCCTCAGGTACATATCCGATGGCTCAGGATATCGACGCAAAAATCCGGTCGCTTGCCGTCTCCCTTGGCGCAGACTACTTCGGTATAGCGGATCTCGGCCCTGCCCATGACTTCATCCATGCACAGGGAGGGGAGATGGTCAGCAGGTACCCGCGTGGCGTGGCAATTGGGATAGTGCTGCAGGACAGTCTTGTCGATCTCCTGCCGGAAAAGGATCCGGCAGGGGCAATCCTGTACCGGCACAACACGTACGATGTGGTGAATCTTGCCCTCGACCAGATTGCGCTCCGGGTTGCAAACCTGCTCCAGCGGCAGGGGTACGGAGCGTTTCCCGTCCCGGCTTCGAAGCGGACGGATGATGAGCATATCAGCGGGGTGTTCTCCCAGAAACTCGCGGCCCACCTTGCTGGGTTTGGGTGGATCGGGAAGAGCTGCCTGCTGGTGACTCCCGATCACGGCCCGAGGGTCCGGTGGGTCACGGTACTGACCGGTGCGCCGCTCCGCCCGTCCGGGTCGCCCATGGAGCAGCGGTGTGGAAAATGCACGGCGTGCGTCGATATCTGCCCGCAGCACGCGTTCACCGGACGACCCTTTGCCGCTGACGAACCCCGGGAGGCCCGGTTCAATGCCGCGGCCTGCGACCGCTATTTCCGGCAGCTCGAAAAAGAAGGGGGGGTTGCTGTCTGCGGGTTATGCCTGTACGTATGTCCGTACGGCCGGAAGATAAGGTCGCAGTCCGGGAAATAAGAGCAGTATCCGGGGCTTTAAAAAAAAGATTTACTCTTTTGCCAGTCTCAGGATTCTGACCGCCAGCCACGCGGCGTTCTCGCTGTTGTCCACGCCGACGCAGGCAACCGGTACACCCTTGGGCATCTGTACGATGGAAAGGAGTGCATCCATACCGTTCAGCGTCCCGCTGACCGGCACGCCGATGACCGGCTTATCGGTCTTCGAGGCGATCACGCCCGGCAGCGCCGCGGAGAGCCCGGCGATGGCAATATAGACTTTGCACGAACTCCCGCGGATATATTCATCAAGTTTTTCCGGTTCCCGGTGGGCGGAGATCACCTGGTAATCGTACGGGATCCGGTGCACTTCGAGAATCTTCTTTGCCTTGTCTGCAATCGCGGCGTCAGATGCCGAGCCGCAGATGATCGCGACGTCTGCCATAACCGTATCCAAACTTATATCGTGTCTATATAAATATACTATGGGCAGATCGCCATGGAAAAAGAACCACTCCTGATGCTGCCAGGCCCGGTTCCGATGCCGGAACGGGTTAGGTACGCGATGATGCGTCAGGCAATCAACCACCGCAGCGCCGAGTTCGGCGCCGTTTATGCCGATTGTGTGAGGGTGCTGAAGACGGCCTTTGGGACCGCAAACGACCTTTTTGTGATCAGCGGTTCCGGGACCGCCGGTATGGAAGCTGCGGTAGCGAATGTCGGACGCGACAAGGAGATCGCCTGCCTCGTGAACGGGAAGTTTGGCGAGCGACTCTACAAGATCAGCCAGCGCTACGGCAAGGCGCATGAGATCGCATCGGAGTGGGGAACGCCGCTCAACCTTGAAGGTCTCAGGGAAAAACTCGAACAGGGCGCAGAGGTCGTCACCCTTGTGCACAACGAGACCTCTGCCGGTATCAGGAACCCGGCACAGGAAGTGGGCAGGCTTGCCCGGAAGTACGACGCCCTCTTCATCATGGATGGGATCACTTCGATTGGCGGGGACACTGTCGAGGTGGATGCCTGGGGTGTGGATATCGCTGTTGTGGGGTCCCAGAAGTGTCTTGCCGCCCCGGCAGGACTTTCCGCTGTCTCGGTGAGCAGCCGGGCATGGGAGCGGCTCACGAAGAACCCGCCGTTCTATCTGGACCTTGCCGCATACAAAAAGAGCGCCGGCGGAAAACCGATGGAGACACCGTATACGCCGGCCGTGCCGCTCTTCTTTGCGCTCCGCGAGGCGTGCATGCTGGTCGAGGAGGAAGGTCTCCCGAACCGGATCGTCCGCCACCGGAAGATGGCGCAGGCCGTACGGGCAGCGGCAAAGGTCTGGGGGCTCCCCCTCTTTCCGAAGATCGATACAAGGCACGAATATTCGACGACGGTCACCGCGGTCTCCTATCCTCACGGCATCAAGGATGACGAGATGCGCCCCCTCATCAAGAAGTTGGGGATCATCATCGCCGGCGGGCAGGACCACCTGAAGGGAAAGATCTTCCGGATCGGGAGCATGGGTGCGATCGGGGCGCCCGAGATCCTCGCGACGCTTGCGGCGACCCAGCACGCCCTCCGGAAACTGGGATACACGATCGATGGTGATGGCGTGGAGGCAGCCGCAGAGGTGCTGGGATGAGGGTGGGCATTGCCGACACCACCTTTGCACGCGTGAACATGGGAGCGATCGCCATTGACGAGCTCAAGAAGCACGCGAGCGTGGCGATCGAGCGGGTGACCGTGCCGGGCATCAAGGACCTGCCGGTTGCCTGCAAAAAGCTGATCGAGGAGCGCCGGTGCGAGATCGTGATGGCGCTCGGGATGCCCGGCAGCCAGGAGAAGGACCGGGTCTGCGCCCACGAGGCCTCACAGGGCATCATCATGTGCCAGCTGATGACGAATACCCATATTGTTGAGGTCTTCGTCCATGAGGACGAGGCAAAGGACGACCGGGAGCTCGCGTGGCTCGCGGAGCGGCGGACCCGGGAGCATGCGGAGAACGCGGTGAAACTGGTCCTGTACCCGAAGGCGCTGGAAAAAGAGGCCGGTACCGGACAGCGGCAGGGTTTTCCCGATGCGGGCCCGGCACGCCGCTAGTATGAATATTGGCAGAAACGATTAATCTGGATTGATTCACAAAGAAGCTGATCATTATGTGCGATAAACCGGTGAAACTGGGATTCGTGGTCGCGGAGTTCAACCGCGACATCACCTACATGATGGAGATAGAGGGCCGCGAGCACGCTGCGTTCCTCGGTGCCGAAGTGACCGACTGCATCTACGTGCCCGGGGCATACGACATGCCGCTCGCGATAAAAAAGATGCTTGCTGCAGGAAAGGTGGACGCCGTGGTGACGATCGGGTGCGTGATTGAGGGCTCGACCCAGCATGACGAGATCGTCGTCCAGCACGCGGCACGGAAGATCATCGACCTCTCGCTTGAGTTCGGGAAGCCCGTGACGCTCGGCATCTCCGGGCCCGGCATGTCACGGCTCGAGGCGAACGAGCGGATCGATTACGCGAAGCGGGCAGTTGAGTCTGCCGTCAAACTTGTCAAGCGGTTGCAATGAGACCGCTCTCGGCAAAAGTGGCGGCGATCGCCCCCTCCGCGACTATCGAGATATCCAATAAGGCAAAGAGGATGGAGCGGGAGGGGATCGATGTGATCAGCCTCTCCATCGGCGAGCCGGACTTCGACACCCCGCAGCACATCAAGGATGCCTGCATCAGCGCCCTCGCGCGGGGCGAGACGCACTATGCACCGTCCAACGGGATCCCCGAGCTCCTCTCGGCAATCAGTGAGAAGATCGGAAAAGAGAACGGCTTTCCCTGTAAGCCCGAACAGGTGATCGTCACCTGCGGGGCAAAGGATGCAATCTACGAGGGGATGGAGGCGGTCGTCAATCCCGGCGACGAGGTGATCCTTCTTACCCCGGCCTGGGTCTCGTATGAGCCCTGCGTCCAGATCGCGGGCGGCAGAGTGGTAAAGCACCCGGTTCACGAAAAGACTTTCCAGCTTGATGACGCTCTCGCGGAACGGATAAGTTCGAAAACCAAGATGATCGTGGTCAATTCTCCTTCGAACCCGTCGGGTGCGGTCTTTTCCCGGGCGTCCCTGCAGCTTGTGGCCGATCTCTGTGAAGACCACGACATCTACGCGATGTCAGACGAGATCTACGAGAAGCTGGTCTACGGGAAGGAGCATATCTCGCTTGCCTCGATCGGCAACATGGCCGAGCGGACCATCACCATCAACGGCTTCTCGAAGGCCTACGCGATGACCGGCTGGCGGCTCGGGTATGCAGTTGCCCCCGCACCCATCATCCGCGAGATGTCCAAGGTGCAGCAGCACTCCGTCTCGCAGGCCCCCACGTTCCCGATGTGGGGAGCGGTTGCTGCGCTGAAAGGCGACCAGAGGTGCGTAGAAGATATGCGGCAGGAGTTTGACCGCCGGCGGAAATACATCATCCGCGAATTGAACAAGATGGGCTACCCCACGGCCCCGGCCGACGGCGCATTCTACGCTTTCATCAAGGTCAACGGCGACGACATGGCGATCTCCACCCGCTGGCTCGAAGAGGCCCATGTTGCGGTGACACCGGGCAGCGCCTTTGATGCGCCCGGCTGGATCCGGTTGTCGTATGCCACGTCCATGGACAAGCTGAAGGACGCGATGGGAAGGATCCGGAAGGTTGGCGGGAAATAAATTTTTGATTCTCATTTCCAATCAGCACTTTTTTTATCAGATGATGCGGACCGGACCCTGGCATGGAGTCCGATTTTTTATGACAAACTGGCAGATGAGAGAAGAGATCACGTTCCGCTGCCCCGATTGTGGCCATACGCAGAAAGAGATGACACCGGCATGTCCCGCGTGCAAAAAGAAACGAACAGTCCTGGCGGAATCCGGTTATTCCATCCACCACGTGAGTTTTGCGATGAATGGCGGGCAGAGAAAGGAAAGGTATCAGATTCTCCTGACCGACAAGCAGGTTGCTGTGCTTTCGAGGCTGCCCGATAGTGAAGCATACAACCGTTTTTGGTCACTGTGGGATCAGGTCGTTTCAGCGGAGATCGATGCAGGGACAGATTACGAAGGGATGGGGTGTGAAGTATCCATTTAGGAGAAATTTAATCGAATACTTTCACACTCCATAAAGACTTTTTTAATATAGTGATTGTAACATTAGAATGACTATGAGCATCGATTCGATTAAGACCATAACGCTGAATGAATTTTTTCAGCAAAATACGACACTTAACCGACTCGATGTTCTTCCATTGGATACGATCATTTGTGGTGATTGCGAAGAGATACTCAGAACATTTCCTGATAACTGTATCGACCTTATTGTAACTTCACCTCCATATGCAGATCAGAGAAAAAAGACTTATGGCGGGATTCACCCTGATTTGTACGTTGACTGGTTTTTACCGAGAAGTAAAGAGTTCTTGCGAGTACTGAAACCTGATGGAACATTCATCCTCAACATCAAGGAACGAGTAGTGAATGGCGAGAGGCATACATTTGTTCTTGAACTGATTCTCGAAATGAGGAGACAAGGGTGGCTTTGGACTGAAGAGTTCATCTGGTCTAAAAAGAATTGCTACCCGGGGAAATGGCCGAACCGATTCCGTGATTCTTGGGAACGCTGTTTGCAATTTAATAAGACAAAAAAATTCAAGATGTTCCAGAAAGCTGTAATGGTTCCGGTAGGTGACTGGTCAAAGGCACGCCTTAAAAATCTTAATCACACTGATCTCACCCGTGATGAATCAAAGACCAAGAGCGGTTTCGGGAAAAAAATCGCAAACTGGGTTGGCCGCGAAATGGTCTATCCGACCAATGTCCTGAATATTGCTACTGAATGCGGCTATAAAAATCATAGTGCTGCTTTCCCTGAAGCTCTTCCTGAATGGTTCATCAAGCTCTTCACCGCTAACGATGATGTTGTGCTGGATCCGTTTATGGGTTCAGGTTCGACTGCTGTTGCAGCTAAAAGGAATACCAGATATTTTATCGGAATTGATACTCATCCGGAGTATTGCAGGCTGGCAAAAGAACGGGTTGAGTCACCTCCGGAGAATTGATGAATGCTATCGATTTAAAAGATGTAACGAAATTCGTTGATGAAAATATTGGATCATTCCATAAGGCGAAATTGGAAAAGATCAAAGACCTTCAGTTAGAGATATTGTTGAAAAGAAAGAATCCTTATTTGTCCAAAGCAAAAAATATCGCAACTTCTGAGGAATTTATAAAATATATCCTAAATGCCTACCTTTCTTCTCAAGAAGAGACACTTTTTGGGGATTTTTTGGAAGCGCTCGCACTTTTTGTATGCAATAAGATTTATGGTGGCCAAAAAACGCCCGGCCTTGGACTCGATCTGGATTTCACTCGGGATGGAGTCCGTTACTTGGTATCTGTTAAATCGGGTCCAAATTGGGGGAATAGTGGACAGATTAGAGAAATGAGGGCAACTTTCAAAATGGCTAAAAGGATTATCAAAGATCGGAATGTGGTCTGTGTTAATGGATGCTGTTATGGAAGAGACCAAAAAGAAGACAAAGGTGATTACTTCAAAAAATGTGGGCAATCTTTCTGGGAATTTATTACCGGTGACCCGGAATTTTACAAGAAGATAATCGAACCGCTTGGCCATAAAGCAAAAGAAAGAAATGAAGAATTTATGAATGAATATTCCATGCTCATCAATCGTCTCTCAAAAAGATTTATGGATCATTTTTGTAATGACAATGGACAGATTGATTGGGAAAAATTAGTAGAATATAATAGTGGAAAAAATCTGATGGAGTTAAATGAAGGAACAACTTAAATCACATTTTTCGAATAACGATTTTCACAAACATACCAACTAAAGGGATGTATCAGAGGGTATATCTCAGGTAAGACCCCCCGAAGGTAAGAATCCGAGCTGGGGACTGCTGGATACTGATGGTTACAAGCTATTCTCTATATCCTTTAATCCCTTTGCTTATCGCTTGTTGTAGCAATTCATCATATTTTGGATTTGAAAATTTATGTTGGCTCAAGTCAAAAACATAAATACTCTTATCGTGAGACATTTCCTGGCAAAAATTTAAAATGGTATCAAAATTGTCGAATGTCAATTTATCTTTAAATATCATTGAGAGGAGCCAGGCGAGTTTTGATATGAATTCATCAGCAGATTCTGGCATTTCTAGCCAGTAATGCAGTGATGAGTCATGTTGATAAATAAATTTTGATCGAGGTTGTATCCCCGGGACTCTTCGTAAAAGAGATACTGCTGGAGGATCATGAACAGAACGGTAATATAACTCTGTCTTGTTCTTTTCAGTAATTACGTCTAAATCTACTAATTTTTGACATGCCATATCGAAAATTACTTTCCAATAGTCTTGAAGTCCGTCTTGGGATGAGACATTAGCCCAGGATTGTTTCGAGAATGCCCTCACAGCAATCAAACTGAAAATGATCACTTTCTCTCGATATTCGAATTCTTCAATTTTTTCGACAGGAATCGAAAATTTTTTACTCTCAAAATAATCTAAAAGCATTGTTTCATTAATTATGTTCTTCTCTCTCTCAACAGCCCATATTCCCCGAGCAGTAATTAAATACTGAAGACCTTCATCTGATTTTTTAATCAGTTTTTGTTCCAATAAGTGTGATACTGATTCCGCAGACAATGTATGACCTGGAATTGATGAATTAGAGATGAGTTGAAGTACATTACTCTGGGTTGCTTCAATCAACGTAATAAAAACCGAATTTCTCTTTATTCCGATTTTTTTCTTCTTTATATTACTGAATAATAAATCATAAAAATGAAATAAAGTCTCTTCTTCAGTTTCGGTCATTATAAACCTCTATATCAATGGTTCAATTTCAACTTCATCTGGTTGACCTTTTTGCACGACAATACCGAGAAGTAATTGATCCTCCTCATACATTTTTTTCAAACTATCTGTAACCTGTGCTAGCCTTTTATCATCAATCATTCCAACTTCATCAAAGAGCGCAATAATTCTTCGTTTATCCGTTCTGGCTGTTTCCAGAATCCCTCTTAAAAATGTTGCTTGGCTTTCACCCGTTCCGAAATCTAGGAACCGAATCTTTTTGCCATCCTTTGTAGAAATTTCCTCATTTATCAGATCAAGTTTTGCAACTTTGTAAGTTTTGCCAATGTATATCACTGAATCTATCATTTTTGCGAGATATGCACTGAGCTCTTCGTAATATCTCTTCTGCTCTTTATCATTCAGATTGATGTCTTTCACTTTTCGTTCAGAGATTTTTTTGATATAATCCCCATATTTTTTCAATAACTTCTGGGAAAGAACTTGACTTATTTGGAATAGTTTATGGATTTGTTCGACTTTATCATGGAATTTATGAACTTTTCTCTCACGTAATGTTTCAATTATTTTTTGTGTATGTTTTATCTCGCCCTCTAAATTCTTCTTATCCCGCTGGATGATTGTAACTTCTTTCCCCAATTCATTGATCTCATCAACGAGTTGGTTCTCGGTGTATTCTTTACATGCCCTTGGTAATTGGCTTAAACTTAACACTTTTTCCAAACTGGGCACAGCATTCATAGATGTAATTCCATAATCGCTGCACTTCTCGCGATAAATATCATATTTTCTTTGACATTCTTTCAACTCATCTCCAAGAGCTTTCAACCGATGTGTAGTAAGATCTTCTTTATCCGTGATTGTTGAATCGTCTACTTCTTTCTGTTTAACAAATTCTTTGAAGTATTTCGTTTTAAGTAAATCAATATCATTTTTAATGTCGATTAATTTTTTAATTGCACCATTAATTGCATCATATTTTTGTTTCATCAACGAATTTTGTTCATTTTTTGAGTACAATAATGTGACAAAATCATCAATTGTTCTCTCTATTCCTGGAAGAATGATTTCTTGATTTTTGTGAGAATCAGATAAACTCTGGAAAAATTGAATAATCTCAGTGTAAATTTCCCATTCCTTAATAGCATTTTTATACTCTTTTCTTTCCCCTTCTATCGAGAAAAAAGTCGCAAATTCTGAAGAGAGCTTACTTAATGAATCCCCAAATAAATCGTCTGAAATATACTCATCGAGATTTAAATCTTCATAATTTTTTATTTTTTTCCATTTCATCAGTGAATCTTTTTGAGTTTCTGGCAAATACTCGTTAAGAATTTTGATTAATTCTTCACGGGATTTATTAATATTTGCGAGTGTGAGTGTGATATCATTCAATAACTTAGCACCATGCGTTCGCTTTGTTTTTCTCTCTCCTTTCTGACGTTCTGACTCAGTCGAAATTTGTGTAATTTTTCTCTGCGTTTGTTCCTTTTTATTTTTATACTCAATAAAAAATTTTATATGTAGTAGTTTTTGAATAGCATCCAGTTTTTCCTTGGATGTAGCCAACTCGCGATTAGTAGTGAATAGATGCGCCTCATTAGCTCGAAATTCGGTTTCGAGTTTTTTCAATTTATTTGGATCACGAGAATCTTGAATTTCCTTAATTGTTGCTGTTAGATATTTTGAAAAATCTGAAACATCAGAACCTAGGTTACGTTGATAGTTTTCAATCTCCTGAGTTAATTCGTTCAGTCGCTCTGTTGGATTGTGGGGAATGTCATAAATGAGATTATATTCTCGCTCGAACCGATCCGGAAGAATTAGTTTTTCTTTCCCATTCTCGATTTTTTTTACTTCATATTTCCCATTCCGAATAGTTGAGATTAATTCTGGCTGACCTTTACGATTTTGGATAACTATTTTTGCTTCGAGTGTCTGATGATTCGATTCGATTAAACCATTCATTTTCTTGATTAATGATTCATCGATATTTGGATTTTTTAACCCATATAATCCAATAGCAAGGATGTTTAAGAAAGTGCTTTTTCCGGAAGAATTTGCAGCTTTGATATAGACTAAATTCTTAAGGCTTTTTGGAATCACCGTCGGTTCGAAGATGACTTCTCTGTCGCCTTCATCACGCACAATTTTGTAGTCGAATTCTATCATTTTCACTCACCACTCTCTAAAAAATCGAGAAGCTGTTCAAGAGTTTGTTCAAAATCCTCGTGATGAACTCGTTCAGCGATTAATTTTAGCATCTTTTTCGATAGCTCATCATCAATTAAAGGATCAAAGAAATCCATCATTTGAGTATCAGCCATTTTTTTCCTCCTTGTCAAACACTCCCGCAAAAGCCATTGGCATTTTTAATATTTTCAATTGAGATAACTCATGAATTGATGCTGCTGCATATCCTTTTTTCAGAGACTCCATCTCTTCGTATGAAATCGAAACTCCGTGTACCTTAGCATTGCTTGCGTCTCCTTTGAAAAACAATTTTGTATTAATTACACTCGATAAGCCCCGCGGAATATCCGAGGGATTTTGCGATGAAAAAATTACACCAATTTTCTTGCTTCTACCTGTCCTGCAAATCGTGTCAAGATATCCCAACGCTTCCTGCGAGCTGTTTGAATTGTAAAACTGATGGACTTCATCAATAATGATGAGAATGGGTACGTCTGAATGCTCTTGACGGTTTTTTGATTCGACGATGAGAGTTAATAAATGACGTAAAAGGATAGAACCAAACTGAATCCCAAAATTTCCTGTTACGTTAATAACGGACATCTTTTCCTTCTGAAGGATGTCAGTCTCATCCAAGCATTTTGCCCCAGGATTATCAAAAAAACTGATAGCTGATTGTAAGCTTCGAGATATGTTATCAAATGTTGATTTGTGGATCGCAGCTGTTTGGTATTCTTCTTCTCGAATATTCAACGCGGTGAAAATTCGAGTTCCTGAACCTTGATTAAAATAATTTACAAAATTGCTGAAAGTAAAAACAGTATCATTGCCTTTCTTAATCTGATCATTCTGCCAGTATCTAAAAATATCAGGTATTTGTTGTGAACCAAGTTCAGATATTCCCTGTAATAATCCCGTAAGAGATTCGGGTTCAATTGATTTTACATTTAATGTAATGGGAATACAGATTTTTTCCGTTACACCCATACTTTTTTCAATCGTAGTATTTGCTGGATAATATATGGTGAAATTGAAGATATCGTGGGCTTCCTCGCCAAGAGCTTCCCATTCTTTTTTCACAGATATTGATTTTGTTCGAGATGGTTGATCCATTTTCAGAAAATCAACATCTTTGACATTAATTGCTAACACAGCTCCATGCAATTCCTCGACGAAATATTGGGCCAAGTATTTCATGGCAACGGTTTTTCCACTACCGGTACTACCACAGATAAGCATTTGGTGGTAGAACATGTCTATTGGCAGATACGTGTAAATTGGCTTCCCGTTTGCATCAGATAAAATCTGGTTCTGACTAGCGTGTACTGTTGCAAGGAAAACTCTTGGCCCTTGTGTTTCGACCGCCATTGCCTGATTAATCTCTTCTTGGTTTGATCTTCTTGCAATGAGTTGAGGAGAAATGAAATCAATTAGACCATCTTTTCGATTATTAAGGTCCTTGACACGATATGCATAAACGATATTTTGGCATTTTTGGTCTTGTTTAAGTGCAGAAAGATCCATATCAATAATCATCGGAGACGGAGCATAGGGTTCATTCTGAACACTCTCATCAACACGTAAAATAAATTTTCGTTCTCCTTCTTCAATCGTCAGATATGATCCTTTAGGTAATAATCCGGTTGTAGATCCTTTCGATACTAGCTTAATTCTGCCTTTGTTCTCACCTAAAACAATCCATTCCATTTATAATCACCCAAATCCACGTTCCTGATTCATCGTCGGAACTAGTCCCAATGTTTTCATCAAATTACTCATATCAAAAAGGTCGAGTGTTTCCCGAGCGAATTTTTCTGCGATAGCTATTGATCGTAATTGGGGATTTTTAAGATTACCTTGAACTAGAATAAGATAACAAATCAAATGCATCATTTCATCCATTATTTCTTGGTATTTTTCATATGTTCTAGGATGAAATTCAACACGTTGTGGACTTATATCAAAGGTTTTCAGATAACAGAATATTTTTGAAAACTCGCTATTGACCTGATCTTCATAAACAAAAAAATTTGTTCGTGATCTAGGCCTTAATCGGGTATATGCCCAGTGCATATCTGAATTGTATTTCCCTTTTAGTGAAGTTACATAGTCCGTCACGAGGTTACTGTTGCTATTTTTAACAATAAATAAAGGAATAATATTCCTTTCCAGCAGTGCATCATTCATTTTAACATTAATGATGTTACTGACACCACCAATCAATGGACCATCAATAAAAAGAATTGAATTATCGGGAGCTGCATCAAGAATAAAATTCGCTCGATCCTCAGCATAATCTCTACGAGAATCATTTTCTGTATCGGTGGATTTTTTTATGTATTCTGACTGTTTTGATATTTCTTCTGAACGAGTGTAAAAATAAAAAGTTAAGTTATTGGATGAGATATAATCGGACTCTCCATGAATAATTAGTGAGTGCGATGTTAATAGCCCAGATCCAGCAAGTGAGAAATAATTATTGAAGGATTCATCGTAGGCAGAAATTCCATATCCTTCGTGCGCAATTTGGGACCCTTTGGCAGCATCTAACTTTTGATGTTTCCCATCACCTAATACTTTAATAATTCCATCAAATCCTTGAGAGTTCAACACTTCAAAATCAAATTTTTCTTTTATCGGATTGGGCTCAAAACGGATTTCTTTGATCTTTGAGATTTCCACTATTGTTTTTTTGAAATTCGGATGGAGAAGAACTTGATTTAATATTTTTTTAGTCGTAATCTTTCTCCTTTAAGTGTTTCGACAACGCTCTATAGCGAGTTAGGTTATAACAAAGTAATCCCTTCAGACCTCCTCCCCCATCAGAAAAATTCCGGCCATGGGGGGTTGGCACGGGTGGGGGGAGGTCTCAGGTGAGGCCCCCATCGGCCCAGAATTTGAATGGGGCTACTGTTGTAAAATGTGCGAACCGGGATGGATGGATCAGCCGGGTTGAAGGAGATGAGGGGGGGGTCTCATTTCGACAAAAGCCGATGGAGATTTCACGGATCCCTCCCTTTGGCACGACCCCCAAAAAGGCCCTTTTTTTCATTTTCAGGTGCTAAAGTTCAGATCCAAAAACAGGGGGCCTTAAAACGCTTCTATATTGCAGGGCTAGATCCCCCATAAATCTGGCATTTCTGCAAAAGCGGCGATATCCGAAGACTTTTCCGTGGGCGTGGACATCCTTTCCTGTGGAACCCAAAAACGAGATCGTCAAATTGACAAAAGGAGCCCGATACGGGCCCGGAATAGTACGACTCTTCTACCCCTCAAAATACCCTCAAAATAAGCCCGGAATAGGATATTGGGAAAACGCGGAATAAGGTGTATCTCCCTCCACAATGTCGGAAAAAATCCGGGGCAAGCTGAAAATTTTCATCGAAGTCTTTTTTTGAAATTTTCTTAAATGTTTCCGGATTTTGATGCGTTGGCAGTTGACTTGAAAATTTTAACGAAGGTGGAAAATCGGTTATCCCCCGTTATGGTATCAGAATCTTACTGCACGTTGGCGATTCGATACTTGCCCTTCGGCACAAGAATTTCGAATCGGACGCCTTTCCCGTCCTCACCAGTCTCGGCGATAGTAATTCCGGTAATACTGAGGATTTCGCGAGCCAGGTTAAGGCCAAGGCCGGTATGTTTTCCAAACCCTCGTTCAAACAGGTGCTCCTTCTCGTTTCGGGAGATCCCGACACCATCGTCTTCGCAAACGATGATCATCCCGCGGTCGGATTCATGGCATAAGAAACGGATGGTTGATAATTTTTCCCCGCCATGCCTGATTGCGTTGTCAATCAGATTGTAAAATACTTTTTCAAGCAATTGATCGGCAAGCACTTCATAGCCGGTGCAATCCAGCTCAAGCCGTACATCCCGCATCGGGAGTGCGGCCACTGCCCTGCTGATACTTGCGTTCACGTTCTGCCAGATGGGGGCATTCACGCCCATATTCTGATAATCCCGGGTAAAACTGATCTGCTCCTCGATTGTCTCGGCAGCTTTAATCTCCTTTTTAATGAAGTCGCTTAATTTTGCCGGATCGTGCACGGCCCGCCTTGATAATTCAAGGTAGCCTTTGAGTGCGGTGAGCTGGTTAAGAATATCGTGACGGGTGATACTGGACAGGAGATGGAGTTTCTTGTTTGCCAGGGCCGATGCTTCCTGGGCCTGTTTTTCGTGAGTAATATCTTCGAGCGTCTCAATTGCGCCGATGACCTTCCCATCCCGGTCCCGGACCAGCCCTGCGGTGAAATAGAGCCATTTTCCTTCTCCGGTCATGCGGGGGAAAAAGTCAGTGGCTTCATAAGCATCATCGATGAGGATTGATTTTTTAAATTTCCCCTCATACCATGCTGAGATCTTGTCCACTTTCCCATCCAGCAGGAGATCAGCAAGACAGGGGCGTGCCGTGTCATAGAACGCCCGCCATTGTTCGGTCGTGCCGATTACCGATTCTGCCGTTATCCCGCTGTACTCTGCAAGCGCCTTATTCCAATGCGTTATCCGGTGATTCCGGTCAATCACATACTGAGGGATGGGGGATTCATTGATGATGGAATCCAGCGTCGCTTTGTTCTCTTCAAGCAAATTCCGGCTTTTTACCAGTTCATCAAAGCTCGTCCGGAGCTCTTCCTCAATTGCGGCCAGCTGCTCGTTGGCCGCATTCAACTCCTCATTCTTCCGCTGAAGGTTCGTTTCTGCCTGCTTGCGCTCGGTGATATCCTGTCCCTGCGCGATGGTTGAGATTATCGTGCCGCTGGCATCGACAATGTTTGCCGAGTTCCAGAGGACTATCCGTATCTCCCCGGATAGATTGAGGATCGGTATTTCGACAACATCCCACCGCTCCCCGGCGAGCGTCTTTTTGATCTGTTCAAGTGAGGTTTCCCTGCTGGATGCCGGGAAGAGGATTGAGAGATGCTGGCCGATGACTTCCTGTTCGGTCATGCCGGTCAGATCTTCGAACGCGTGGTTGAACCGGGTGATCCGGAACTCCGGGTCCCAGACAATGATCGGGGCGTTTGCATAATCCACTAAGTTGTGGAGATATTCATTGGTCTCGTGGAGTGCCTCCTCTGCCTTTTTGCGGTCGGTGATGTCATGCACGGATCCGATCAGATAGGTACAGTTACCTGCCGTATCAAAGATGGGAGCGATACTGACTTCTCCGGTCACTTCCCCACTGGGGTAATTGGAGGTCTCCTCCCAACGAACGATGGCCTTTTCTTCGATGGCCTGCCGGTATTTTTTCAGAACCATGGAGAGAGACGGTTCGGGAATGACCTCGTTCACCTTCCTGCCAATCACCTGTTCGGGAGGCAATCCGGTGATCCTGCTAAAAGCCGCGTTGACCGAAGTAAAGCGGTACTGCTCGTGAGGTTCGACGGTCAGGTGAAAGATGACGGCTCCGACAGTATTATAGATGGAAGTCAGGCGTTGTTCATTTTCGTACAGTGCCTGCTCCTCCCGTTTCCAATCGGTAATGTCCCGGCCTACCGATTGGTATTCGGTTATCGTCCCGGAAGGATCGTAGATCGCACGGTCGCTCCACCGCTGCCACCGGATGGTGCCATCCGGCATGATGATCCGGTGGTCGATGGTGTCAACGGGATGGTCCGGGGTTAAGGATTCAAAGAACTGTCTCACGCGCTCCTTGTCTTCAGGAAGGATCTTCGGCCGGAACCGATGCCCGAGGATCTCTTCACGTTTCAGGCCGAAATACCGGCAATAGGCCTCATTGACAAAGACATGGGTGCCGTCCGGCAAAAACCGGGAGATAAATTCGGTCTGGTCCTCAACAACATTCCGGTACCGCTCCTCGCTCTCGCGGGTTGCATCATCCGACAGCTTCTGTTCAGTTATATCGGTAAAAACGGTAACAAATTGCTCTTTTGCCGGGGAATAAACAGAAATGTGCAGCCATTTGCCGATAGATGTAAAGTTGAAATCAAATACCTCGGGTTTACCCGTCCGGATAACCCTGTCGTAAATCTCAAAAACTTCCGGAAATGCCTGCCTGACACCGGGGATCACTTCAGTTACCCGTTTGTTGGTAACCGCCGGTATACCAATAATACGGTTAAATTCGGCATTGACATTGAGGAAGATAAAATCTTCCGGGCGGCCCTCCTCATCATAGAGCATGCGGCAGTAAGCAAGCCCCTCCTGCATATTATCAAAGAGGGTGCGGTATTTCTCCTCGCTGGCCCGCAGCGCCTTCTCAGTGCGCTCCCGCATTACCGCGTAACGAACCTTGTTTGATAACTCGGCGAACTGTGCCTTTGGCTCACCGCCTTTCTGGATATAAAAATCAGCACCACTGTTGAGTGCTTCGATGGCCACCTCTTCACGTCCTCTCCCCGTGAAGATGATGAACGGTGTTGTATTCCCCGCTGCTTTGAGCTGTTTGAGGAACACGATGCCGTCCATCTCCGGCATCTGGTAATCCGACACGATGGCGTCATACTGAACGGTGTTCAACCGTTCCAGTGCCTTTTTTGCGGAGGTGAGGGTATCGACAGCAAACGTCCTGTCTCTTTCAATGTAGAGTTTGGCAACCTCCAGCAGGATGGGTTCGTCATCGACATAGAGAACCCGTATCGCATTTTCCATCATGCACCCTCCCCTGCCATACGCCACATACCTTTCGGCACCAGCATCTCAAACCGGGCTCCTTTGCCGGGTTCACCCGTCTCGCGGATGGTGATGCCGGTATTGGTAAGGACCTCCCGGACTAAAAATAACCCGAATCCTTGGTCCCTCCCATATCTATAATTAAAAATTTTATCTTTCTCTTGTACCGGAATGCCGACCCCGTTATCCTCAATTATAAGCAGGAGTCCTTCCGGTACTTCCTCATACCGGAGAACCAGTTCGGTTGCCCGGATACTGTGCCGGATGATATTTTTCAGAAGGTGAAAAAAGACGTTCTCGAGCAGGGGATCGGCATAGATTTCCAGACCAGCCATCTTGGCCGTCCGCGAAATAGTTGAAAAATCCAGGTGTGATTGTGCGTAGAGAAAGGTTCGCGCCACATTCTGCCATATGGGTGGACGAAGTCCCATATCCTGGTAATTTTTAGCAAATTGTAACGAATCTGTTATATTACGGCTGATTAACTCTTCTTTTTCCAGATATAACTGGACTGTTTTATCATCCGGGGCGTTCTTTATCAGATCAAAATATGCGGTGAGGGAAAAGATTGCATTCTGGATGTCCTGGAACGTGAGGGTATTCAAAATATTCAGTTTCCTGCGTGCAACCTCAAGAGCGTGTTGGCTTACCATCAGATCATGATAGTTATCCCGCAGTTCCTTCTCGGTTGAATTAAGCGTTTCAATGGCAATCCGGAGTTCTTCATTCTTACGAAGCATTTCCTCTTCTGCCCGCTTACGCTCGGTGATATCTAATACGATCCCCCGTATTCCTGCTGGTTTATTTTCCTGGAAAATTACATCCATATACACGATCGCGGGAAATGTGCTGCCATCTTTCCGTAGTACCCGGTAATCTGTTCCATCCAGTTTTTCCCCGTTCAAGACCCTCTGTATGTTGTCCCTTGCCCGGTCCCGGTCCTTCGGGGCCACCATATCGATAATATTTAACCCTTTTTCGAAATCCTCGCGTGTATATCCGAAGGATTCGAATACGATGTGATTTGCGGAGGTAAGCGTTCCCCGCTTATCCATCTCAAAGACTGTCTGTGGTAATGATTCTATCAGTTCCCGGTATTTTCTCTCGCGCTCCCTGAGCGCCTCATCCATCCGTTTGCGCTCCGTAATGTCATGTGCGATGATCGATAGACCGATGACCTTTCCCGAATCATTTTTTATCGGCGAGCCGGAAAGAGAGACAAAAATCTGCACTCCCCCTTTTGTCACCTGCTCTGTCTCATATCCGGTAACGAATTCTCCCTGCTGAATCCTGTTGAGCAGGCAATAAATCTCGTCCGTCCGGCCCGGGGGTAGCAGGAGGGTGACTGATTTGCCGGTGATCTCTCCGGCAGTATACCCGTACAGGTGCTCTGCACCATTGTTCCAGTCAGTGATGATCCCCTCTAATGTTATCCCGCTGATTGCATCACTTGAGGATTCCACGATCTCTGCAAAACGTTTGTGGATCGCCGGCACTTTAGCGAGGTTCATGCTGAGATATGCGTCTACAAAGCCGATGATGATAAAGAGCCCCGCGTGTCCGATACTTGTTGTCACGACTTCCGTGGATTGGTGGGGCACCACCATGACCATCGTAAAGTACAGCACGGTAATCCCGGCAGTAGCGACCACCGTTTTTTTTGGATAAAAATATGCCACGAGAATGATGGGAAAATAAAACAGCGGGTCAAAAATGACCGAATCGCTGGTCTGGAGAACAAGGAAATTTAAAAAAAAGATGGTGGCCGACAATATCACGATACAGGCCGGGATTATGATCGTTTTTATGCGTCCCGGCTCGACGCTATCGGTCAGGTGCTTATAGATCTTCAGTTCATGCGGGGACCAGGTACTGAAATACGTTAACGCACAGCCAACGATAATGAAAAAACACGCGTGCCCGAGACCGGTGATCACAATAGCCGTGGATTGGTAGAATTCTCCCAGTACCATGGCAAGATACAGCATTGCGGTACCGACGGCAAAGAACACGCCACGCCGTGGATAATAGTATGCTGTGAGTATGATGGGGACATAGAACAGCGGGTCGAAGATAAGGGTATGGTTTAGCCATATAAAAAGAAAATTCAGAATAATGACAGCGATTGTGGTAATGACGATCGAAGCCGGGACAAGTTTGCGATTATCCTGTCTCGATTCCGTCATGGTATCAACTGTACCCTGTAAGAATTCTTTGTTGCGGGAATTAACCATTTGAAATTCAGTTTTATAAATTTTGGGGTATCTTTCTCTATGACCCCCGGAACAAAGAATGATGGGTTCTTATCCATTGGCGCGTGATCCGGAAATTTTAACAACGTACAATGGGGGTCACCAAGCGCAGACCAACCAGGATTGTCTCCAAAAATACATCGGAGTGAGATGAGACCATTACAACACGATTAAAATTTATAATCGGATAGAAATATACCATATCAGAACAGAGACCATTCTTTGCTGAGGGAGACCGTGATGTGGCTATGTCGATGAGCAACACGTTACCGGCTACAGGAATTCATGGAGATATGCCGGACACAAAAGAAAGACCTATACTGCTCTCTTCATGGAGGGGTTTAGGTATAACAGGTAATTTTGCCCGCACAGAAATCCTCTGGTTCTTCCTTGTCATCGCCACTTCACTTATCGTAATGCTGGTTACGGTATTCTCCCTTTCTCATGGCATCAATGACATATTCCCCTTTTTCTTCCTTGTTCCCGTAGTCCTGGTGGCATATGCCTTCCCCGAGAGAGTGGTGATGGCCACGAGCATTCTTGGCTGGATCTACATCCTCCTCGTGTGGGTCTTTGGGACCTTTTCTGCCCAGATCATCGCAATTCATACGGCATGGTTCTTCGTCTTCATCTCCTTGGGTATTGTGATCTCCCATTTTGCTGAAAGTTCGAGGGCAAGCAAAAAGGAGGTCGACGCCCTCAAGAAGGAAGCATTCCAGCGGATAGAACACCATATGGAACAATTCTGGATCCTGAATGACCAGATCCGAAATGCCCTGTCGGCGATCATGCTGGATACCGTGATGGCCGATGAAACGACAAAGGCAAAGGTCACGGAACAGGCGAAAATAATCGAAAAAATTCTCGATGCGCTGGATGAGGGGTACCTGGAATCAGAGGACGTCAGAAAATTTTTACGTGAGCATTACGGGTTCGGGAAAATATAGTGTTCATATACTACGATCTCCCGCCCTGTATCGGCCGTACAATCCCCCGGGGAACTGGGATACCGTAAAATTCTCTCTGTTTTTTCAAAAATTGCGCTGATTTTGAGGTTTTGGTGCTGGGGAGTTTTTCCATCAGCGTACATATGGGTTTATTGCCACGAAGTTACCGGGAATCGATGGAGCTGAAGCGGGAACTACCGGGAAAAATAAACGCCCCGAAGAAATCTTAGTACGGCTTAACCGTACTGACTCTCGCTCAGGTTACCGGAGTTTGAATACCCCCGCTGCTCCCAGTAACCGTGGTAATCCGGATTGTCCGAGAGTTCGATCTCATCGATCCACTTGATCCACTTGTAGCCCCACGTATCCTCCGCCACCAGCCGGAAGGGATAGCCATGTTCGGCGTCGATAGTGACGTTGTTCATCTTGTATGCCATGATGATGTTGTTGTCCATGATGTAGCTGAGCGGGAACGAGGTCGTGTACCCGTCCGTGGCATGGAAGATCACCGTGTTTGCACGCGGGTCGATGCCGGCATCCCTGATGAGGTCACTGACGAGCACACCCTCCCAGAGGATCGTGGCGTCCCATCCTTCAACACAGTGGAGGGTGACGACCTTGGTGTAGTGCTGGTGATGGTCGAGGATATCGAGGTAGCTCGAGACGGTAGTATTCGTGGTGAGGCCGGTGACCGTGAGCCGGTAATCCGACACGTTGATATGCTGGGTCCCGCTGATGGCATTTTCCGGTACCTGACTGATGGCGGAGAGGTCCACGCCCTCGTAGGACCGGACTTCGACACCCGGAAGCTGGGATGTGTTCGCCGGGACCGGGCCATTCCGGTTCCCCTGGTTCATGAAAACCAGCAGTATACCCGCAGCCACGATGATTGCCACACCGCCAATAATCGCCGCTGACTTCGCGTTCATTGACAGAACTTACCCATACAAAGGTAAAAAAGATCGTATTCCTGCAGGAACGATTCCAGAATATGATGACTGCTCTTGTGTGAAGGAGAGCATCCGGGGTTCTGACAGGTCAGCGGTTAAGGGCCGATTTTTATATGGTAAAAACTCTATCTTCCGATAACGGATCAGAAGCGAGGGTGAAGTATGGAGTTCTTTGACACAGCATATACGGGCACACCACCGTGGGACATCGGCAGGCCCCAGAAGGAGTTTGTTGCGCTGGCAAGGAAGGGAGAGATAACAGGATCTGTCCTTGACATCGGGTGCGGGACGGGAGAGCATGCCCTCTTCTTTGCAGCGGAAGGGCATGAGGTATGGGGGATCGATTCTGCGCCTCTGGCGATCCAGAAGGCAAAGGAGAAGGCGGCCAAAAGAGGACTTCAGGTGCATTTTCTTGTCATGGACGCACTCAATCTCTCCCGGCTCAACAGGAAATTCGATATTGCCACTGATTCAGGGCTCTTCCATACCCTCTCTGATGAAGACCGGCCGGTCTTTGTGGATAATCTTGCCGCCATCCTGTCCCCCGGCGGGAAATATTTCATGCTCTGCTTCAGCGAACTGGAGCCCGGTGGATATGGCCCAAGAAGGATAACACAGGTGGAGATACGGGAGAGTTTCCGGGACGGATGGTCCATCAATTACATCCGGGAGGCGGTCTTTGAGAGCCGTACACGGGCTGAAGGCCCCCGTGCCTGGCTCTCGTCAATCTCAAAAAAATGAATAGTTAAATGTTCTAAAAAAACCTGATCGAAAACGGGACTGCCCGGGAGCACGTCAGGCCACAGGCAGGAAAACCTTGTGGCACTCTCATGCTCTCTCTTCCAGCACCATCGTGAACCTGGTACCGCCATGCCGGTCAAGACCGATCATGCCGTTCATCTGCTCAACGAGCGAGAAGACCATCCGCATGCCCAGCGATCGGGGGTCACGCCAGTTGAGATCCCGGGGGATCCCAACCCCGTTATCAGAAAAGACCGCCGGAATGGTATTACCTTCTTTTTTGACCGAGATAAAAATCTCGCCGGTGTTCCGGTCGGGAAAGGCGTGCCTGAGAGCGTTGGACATCAGTTCGTTGAGGATCAAGCCCAGAGGGATCGCCGTGTCGATGCCGAGGAAGACTTCGTGGATCTCAATCTTCAGGGAGATCTCTTTTTTTGAGTTCCCGTAGAACCCGAAAAGGTAGTCCCCCAGCTTCAAGACGTACTGCTCAAGGTTGATCTTCGAGATCTCCGGCGACTGGTAAAGGATCTCGTGGACAAGGGCCATCGCCTTGATCCGGTGCTGCCCCTCGCGGAGCGCCTTTAGGATCTTCTCGTCTTTAATGTACTGGGACTGGAGATCCAGCAGGCTGTTGACCGTCCGGAGATTGTCCTTGACGCGGATCGAGATCTCCCGCATCAAGGCTTCTTTCTGGCGGAGGGACTCATCCAGGTGTTTCTCTGCGGTGAGCCGTAACTTCATCTCTTCGGACAACCTCTCGCCAAAATTGTCAGCTTTACCCATGTTTTTGGCAGTGCGGTATCCCGGATCTGCGACCATTTTCCGGGAGAGGTCTTCTGTCGCTTTCCGTGCAATACTGTTGCCGAGAAGATTGGCCACACCATTCAGCATGGTACTCTCTTCTGCAAGAAAAGGCATGGTTGTAGTATCTGCCCATGCACCGGTATACGAGATCTCAACGGCGCCGGTCCACTCCCCGTTCACGAGTATAGGCGATGTCTGGTTCCAGACCGATCTCCGGAAACCTGCCGTGACAAACTCCCGCCCGCCATACTGGATGCGGGCGCAGGTGCATTCCGGTCGCTGGTAGCCTGAAGGGATGAGATCGGCACAGTGCTGGAGCATCTCGTTAAGGGAGATGCCGGGCCGGTTGATAATCTCGGCGAGGTTATAGAGGCAGTCCAGTTCCTTGACCCTCTCGTTGAGGACAAATGTCTGCCGTTGGAGTGTTTCCTCTGCGTGGCGTTTTTCAACGGCAACCCGGATCTTCTGGCCAAGTTCGGCAAACTGGGATTCAGATTCCCCTCCTTTCTGGAGATAAAAATCAGCGCCATTATTAATAGCCCTGATGACAACTTCCTCACGCCCTTTGCCGGTGAAGAGAATGAACGGGATATTCCCAAAATGATCTCTCGTGTACTTCAGGAACTCGATCCCATCAGTTTCCGGCATCTGGTAGTCTGAGATGACCGCATCGTACCGGTTTTCCGCGAGTTTGACCTTCGCCTCCGTCGCAGAGATGGCGGTGTCAACTCCGATTGTGCCACCTTTTTCAAGGAAGAGTTTGCCGATCTCAAGAAGGGCCGGCTCGTCATCGACATAGAGTACGGAGATCATATACAACTCAGATCCGGATTTTAGGTTGTGTACTGGTCAATGGTTACTGCCGGAACGTTATATATCCCGTCATTTGATGCGACCAGTCCGGAACGACGGCAACGTGTTGCATGAGATCTCATTTTTAGTATTGGCAATATCCCCGTTTTCTGGTGATTGCCGGTCATGCCATTCATCAGCCGGAGATCTGGCTGCTCCTCACATGCCGGTGAGTGATAACACCATGAAAATTTTTCAAATTGTAGTTTTCTCAAAAGGGATCCGGTATCCTGCGCCAATCAGGCAGGCTTTCTTCCACCATATCTTCGCGAGCGTCGATCTCCCGGAGATTACGGTATCTCCCTTATCCTGCCGGATCAAAGGCCTGAGGTAGGCGTCAAGCACCTTTTTCTGCCGTACGGTCTTCACACCAAATCTTGACCGGAAAAACGTGGTCATTTCTGTAATCGTGGAAAAGCGGTACTCCTTGGGGAGCGGGAGCATCTCGATATTCGCATAGATCCCCATCTGGTAAAGAACGTTCCAGAGGCAGTCGGCCTTGGGCCCGGGATAGTACGGGCTGTTATGCAGAGGTCTCCAGAGATCGGCATTCATCCGCTCCCAGAAAGGCATGTCCGCGAACCAGTAGAGATACACAGCATGCCGTGCGACCGCATCCATCTTCTGGATCGCTGTGCGGATATCCTCCATGGTGAGGGAGAGCGACGCGATCACGATATCGTACGGCCCGGCGAGGTCTCCCGAGGGGTCGACGTCCTCCCAGAGTTTCTGCACGCAGGTAATGTTTTTGATCCGCTCCTGTCCTATGCGCTCGTTTAAGACCGCGACCATCCCGGCACCCGGTTCGATAGCGGTGACTTCTTTGACGAGCGCCGCGAGAGGGATCGCGAGGGTCCCGGGCCCGGCGCCGATGTCCAGTACCCGGGTATCTCTGGTCAGATCGAGGCCGGCGATGGTCGCCTGCACCCGTTCGTCATACTCACGCGTGGCATTCGTGTTGTACCGGGCCGCATTCTCCCGGCGGTCCCAGTTGTGGGAAGAATCGTCCACAAACTTTGTGGCGTCACGCCGCATCTGTCGTGCCTTCCAGACCTCGTTCCAGTCAATCATTTCGAGATTTGCCGCATGCGCTGGGCACATATAATCCCGGTAGATCTTTGCCGATTATAGAACTCTCGCTGGGGAACAGAGGTTTGTGTATTATCAGCAGGGAACTTTCTCACAAAATACAATATACACCATGTCCAAAAATGTTCCACAATGTATATATTTATACAATGCAAAGTACCTGCCATGCAGACAAAGATTCTCCTCGATGAGGAGCAGATGCCCAAAAAGTGGTATAACGTTCAGGCGGACCTGAAGTCCCCGATCGATCCGCCACTCCACCCGAAGACCCATAAGCCGATCGGGCCGGAGGATCTCTCCGCCATATTCCCGATGGAATTGATCCGGCAGGAAGTGACGCAGGATCGCCATGTCGATATTCCGGGGGATGTGCAGGATGTGCTCCGGCTCTGGAGGCCCAGTCCCCTGTACCGCGCTTTCCGGCTGGAGAAATCCCTCAAGACGCCGGCGCGAATTTATTACAAGTGGGAAGGTGTCAGCCCGGCCGGGAGCCACAAACCGAACACCTCTGTCCCGCAGGCATACTATAACATGAAGGCCGGCGTGGAGAGGATCGCGACAGAAACCGGCGCCGGTCAATGGGGATCTGCACTAGCGTTTGCCACGATGCTCTATGGTCTCAAGTGCACCATCTACATGGTCCGCTCGAGCTACACGCAGAAACCCTACCGCAAATCGATGATGCAGGTCTGGGGAGCGGAATGCATCCCGAGTCCCAGCACTAAGACACAGTCCGGGCGGGCCATGCTCGAAAAGGATCCCGATACGCCGGGGAGTCTCGGCATCGCCATCTCCGAGGCGGTCGAGGATGCAGCAGGCCGTAGCGACACCAACTACGCGCTGGGCTCGGTGCTGAACCATGTCTGCCTTCACCAGACCGTCATTGGGCAGGAGTGCCGCGAGCAGCTGGCGCTTGTCGATGATTACCCTGACGTGGTGATCGGGTGCGTCGGCGGCGGTTCCAACTTCGCCGGCATCTCGTTCCCGTTTGCCGGGGACAAGCTCACCGGGAAACACAAGGACGTCGATATTATCGGTGCCGAACCGGCATCCTGCCCTTCGCTCACCAAGGGGCTCTACACCTACGACCTCGCGGACGAAGCCGGTTACACTCCGCTCCTCAAGATGTTTACGCTCGGCCATGACTTTGTCCCGCCGGCCATGCACGCGGGAGGCCTTCGCTACCACGGGGATTCCCCCATTGTCTCCCGTCTTGTCCATGACGGCGTCATGCGGGCGGTAGCCTACCACCAGAGCGAGGTCTTCGATGCGGCACAGACGTTTGCCCGCACGGAAGGGATCATCGTGGCGCCCGAAACCGCCCATGCGGTCAAGTCTGCCATCGATGAGGCGCTCGCGTGCAGAAAGAGCGGCGAGGCAAAGACGATCCTCTTCAACTGTTCCGGGCATGGCAACTTCGACATGAGCGCCTATGACGCATTCTATGCCGGCCAGCTGGTGGATTATGAGTATCCCGACGAGCTGATCCGGCAGTCTCTTGAACGGATCCCGAAGATCTCCTGAATTAAACTTTTTTATGCGCCGAATAGGCTTCATCGTAAATCCTGTCGCCGGCATGGGGGGTACGGTGGGGCTGAAAGGTACGGATGGCATGGTTGCAGAGGCCATCCGCCGCGGGGCAGAGCCGCATGCGGCGGATCGGGCTGCGATCGCGCTCGGAAACCTGAAGCAGGAGACCAGCCTCATCTTTCTGACCTGTTCGGGCAGCATGGGGGAGGATATCCTGAACACGACCGGTGTGCAGAACTATGTCGTCCGCTATCGTGCACCCGTGACGAGCACGGCAGATGACACAAAACGTGCAGCAACAGCATTCCTTCGCGAAGGTGTCGACCTGATCCTCTTCTGTGGCGGAGACGGGACGGCACGTGATATTTTCGATGCTGTTGGCCGGAACATTCCTATTCTCGGTATTCCGGCCGGCGTCAAGATGTACTCCGGGGTGTTTGCAGTTGATCCGGCGACTGCAGGCGACATTATTGTAGGGGAACAACCGTTGAACCTGCGGGATGCGGAAGTGCTGGATGTTGACGAGGAGGCATACCGGGCCGGAGAGCTCAGGACACACCTGTACGGCATCGCCCGTGTCCCGGCCATTCCCGGCAGGGTGCAGGTGGCAAAACAGGTCTTTGATGAAGCGGATGAGGAGCGTGCAAAGGAAGAGATCGCCCGGTTCATTGCAGAGATAATGCAGCCGGACACGCTGTACATTCTTGGTGCGGGCACGACGACCGAAGCCATTGCCCGGAAGATTGGCGTGAAAAAGACCCTGCTTGGCGTGGACGCAGTAAAAAACGGGCAGTTGGTCGCAACAGACGCGGATGAAAAGACGCTCCTTGGCCTGGTCGAAAAGGAAAAAGATGTGCGGATCATCATCAGCCTGATCGGTGCGCAGGGTTTCCTCTTCGGGCGGGGGAACCAGCAGCTGAGTGCCGGCATTGTCCGTCGTATGGGAATTCAGAATATTATCATCGTCGCCACACCGCACAAACTGCGGGAGACCCCGGTGCTCTATATCGATACCGGGGACCCTGTGCTGGATGAGTCGTTTGGCGAAAGTGTCCAGGTGGTATCGGGATACCGGATTGCCCAGCGGAAGAGGATCCACCGGTCTCGACCGGAAAAAGAAGAGAATTGATAGCCGGGGGTTATTTTACCGGCCAGAGCGGGACGATCATCGAACCTTTGCCGTACGACTCATTGATTACCTGCGCGAGAGCGGTATAGATCGCAGAGAAGCCACTGAGGATTCCCACCCACCCGGCAATCTGGGTGATCGCTGCACTCCCTGTCAGGTACCCTAGCGCAAGGAGGAAGAAGAGGATCGCGAGCGTCGCAAAGACGACCTGCATCGCCCGGTTGAACCGGAGGGTACCGACAAACATCACTGCAGTGAAGAGCCCCCACATTGCAAGGTAGGCCGCCATGGCTGTGGACGAGTTATCCCCCCCGAGTTTCATTGAGGGGATCATGATGAGTGCAACAAGAGATAGCCAGAACAGGCCGTAGGAGCAGAATGCCGTGGTGGCAAAGGTGTTCCCTTTCTTCCATTCCATCAAACCGGCGATGAGCTGGGCAATCCCTCCATAGAAGATCCCCATCGCGAGGATCATGCTCCCCAGAGCAAATAGTCCTGCATTGGAGAGGTTCAGCAGGACGGTCGTCATTCCAAAACCCATCAGGCCCAGAGGGGCCGCATTACCTGTCAAATCGCGGTTGGTAACAATATTATCAGGGCTCATACTTCCACCAGATCTTTACTTCCACTGCTGTCTCATCAGATCATTAATTTTTCGACGATCAAAATGCATCTCGATACGTTTCCTTATTCCTCAAGGGTCGATACATCGCCCGGATCCATGCCCAGCTCCTTTGCCTTGAGCACCCGGCGCATGATCTTGCCGCTCCGTGTCTTGGGAAGTTGGTCCACAAACTCGATCTCATGCGGAACGGCAATCGCCCCCAAGGTGTTTCTCACGTGATACATCAGGTCCTGCCTGAGCTTGTCGGTCGGCTGGTTGCCCAGGCGGAGGATGACGAAAGCCTTGATTGTGTTGCCTTTGACCGGGTCCGGTTTCCCAATCACCGCGGATTCCGCCACGGCATGGTGGGAGACCAGCGCACTCTCCACTTCGGCGGTACCGATATTGTGGCCGGCGACGATGATGATGTCATCAGACCTTCCGAGGATCATTATATAGCCGTCTTTTCCCTTCACGGCAAGGTCGCCCACGGCATAACAGCCATCGATCGTATACCAGTACTTCCGGTACCGCTCGTCATCCTTGTAGACCATCCGGAGCATTGCCGGCCATGGGGCCTTAATCACAAGAAACCCGCCCTGGCCCGGTGGAACTGGCTTGCCATTCTTGTCAACGACATCGGCTATGACACCGGGGATCGCCTTTCCAGCAAACCCCGGCCGCATCGGTTCTCCCAACGGGGTGGTGATCATGTGCATGCCGGTTTCGGTCTGCCACCACGTGTCGAGGATCGGGATCCTGTCCTTCCCGATCACGTGATAGTACCACTCAAACGCCTCGGGGTTGAGGGGCTCGCCGACAGAACCGAGGATCCGCAGCGATTTCAGGTTGTACTTGTTGGGCCAGCTCTCCCCCAGCTTCATGAACATACGGATGGCGGTCGGTGCGGTATAGAAGATAGTAATCTTCTGCTCCTCGATGAACTGCCACCAGCTCCCTGCATCGGGATAGTCCGGTGTCCGTTCGGTGATAAAGATCGTTGCGCCGACGGAAAGCGGCCCGTAGATGATGTAGCTGTGACCGGTGATCCACCCGGGGTCTGCCGTGCACCAGAAGATATCGTTGTCCTTGATATCGAAGATATACTTGGTGGTATAGTAGGTGCCGACCATGTAGCCACCGCAGGTGTGGACGATCCCCTTCGGTTTCCCTGTCGAACCGCTCGTGTACAGGATGAAGAACGGGTCTTCGGCATCCATGGGCTCTGCCGGGCACTCATCGGAGACCCCTTCCATGATCTCGTTGAAGTCGAGTTCGATGGGTGCTTGGAGGGCGACGCCCGGTTCCCGCCGTTGCAAGATGATGACATGCTCGATGGTCGGGGCATTGATGATCGCCTCCTCCACGATCGACTTGAGCTGGATGGCCTTCCCGCGCCGCAGGGTGATGTCGGCTGTGATAACGATCTTGGCCTCGGCGTCATTGATCCGCATGTTAAGCGCTGCCGCACCGAACCCGCCAAAGACGACACTGTGGACTGCGCCGATCCGTGCGCACGCGAGCATCGCAATGACCTGTTCGGGAACAAGCGGCATATATATGCACACCTTATCGCCTTTCTTTATTCCGATCTTTTTGAGGGCGTTGGCAAAGCGGTTGACCTGTGAGAGGAGGCTTTGGTAGGTGAAGATCCGCTCCCTGCCGCTCTCACCTCGCCAAATCAGTGCCACCTTGTTCCGCCGGTGATCGTTGACATGCCGGTCAAGACAGTTTGCCGTGACGTTCAACCGTGCATTGGTGAACCATCGTGCATACGGATAGTTCCATTCCCTGACAGCGTCCCAAGGCTTGATCCATTCAAGTTCCTTGGCAACGGACTCCCAGAATGCATCAGGATCCTTCAGGAATTTCTTGTACGCGTTGTGGTAATCTCCCATCCACGAAGCTTTCTTGTATTTCGGGTCCGGCGTGTAGTATTTGACATTCTCAACGAGCTTCACATCAAAGTCTTCAGTCATGCCATCACCAATTTGTCATTATTAATCATGAGAAAAGATTATTTAAAATTTGGCTTTTATATGGAATGCCCGCCATAACATTCATGTTTGCCGGCACCCCAGTTGCATGGATTTTTTTACGCCCGGATAGGTGCAGGAAAACGCCGAAAAGTAATCGCCGAAAAGTAATAATAGTCTGAAATCTGCGTGACATAAAACTTCAGAAGAACTATTATCTATCGGTCTTTTAAAAATACTCTATCAATGCTGGAAAGAATGAAGGGATGCATGCTTGGTGCTGCCGTAGGGGACGCCCTTGGCATGCCCAACGAAAGCACAAATCCCAGTCTCAACAAAATGCGGTACGGTTACCGCAAGGCCTACAAGGGCCACCCCAACGAAGGACTCCGGGCCGGCCAGTATACGGACGACACCCAGATGATGATTCTGGTGGCGACCCTTCTTGCCGATAGCCGGTACACTGATGAACGGTATGCTGAAGCATTAAAAGAGCTCTATCTTCGCGGGGCGCTCAGGTTTCCCGACGGCTCCATCTCCGCAGCCTGCGAACATATCAGCCGTGGAACCGGCACGAAGAGCGGTGTCAAGTCTACAACGGCCGGGTGCATCCCCATTGCAATACCCTTTGCCCTGGCCTACCCGGAACTCAACGAAGGGTGTGAACGGGCAGTGCGGGCCTGCACGGTAACCCACACACACCCGGCGGCCCATGCGGCGGTCTCGACGCTCGTGACGCTGATGTACCATGCAGTCCACGAGACGGGAAATCCTGTTGAAAAAGCTTTCCAGAAGGCGTCGGTTGAAGATGAACTGCTGGGCAGCAGGATCCATAACGCCATCGTGCTGGAGAAAGAAGGGATGGATATCGAGGCAGCCCTGCTTAAGATCGGAAATGACGTCTCCCTCTTCCAGACACTCCCCCTCGCTCTTTTCCTGATCAACCGGTACCAGCATCCCCCGGATCTCCTGACCGTGGCCGCCCATGTCGGGGGTAATACTGACACCATCGGGTATATCTGCGGTGCGTACCTCGGTGCAAGCCGTGGCGTAGATGCGATCCCCGCTGACCTACTCGATGGTCTCGAGGACCGGCAGCGGATCGAACTGATCGCCCAGCGGTTATATGCCCTGTATACCAAAAAACTCTAAAAAACCCTGTCGCTGCCCGCAAAAGGGTACAAACGGTTAAACACCCGGTTTTTGGCAAATGCCGGGATGCAACCGCACTATTTGCCGTTCTCTCCCGCAAAAGGTTAAATTTCTGCAACAGAAATATTCCTGTATGAAAGTCGCGATTATCGGGGCATCCGGGTATGCCGGCGGTGAGCTGATCCGTCTCCTCTCTCACCACTCTTCTGGAGAGGTGGTCTGCGCCACGTCACGCAAACTTGCCGGGACCCCTCTCGACCAGATCCATCCCCATCTCAAGGGATTTACCGATCTCGCGTTTGAGAATCCTGCGACGGATGCAATCGATGCGGATGTCGTCTTCCTTGCCGTACCGCACACCGCGGCGATGACCTATGCCGGCCCCCTGCTTTCCAGGGGAATCAAAGTGGTCGATCTCAGTGCCGATTATCGCCTCAAAAAAGACGTATTTGAAAAGGTATACGGGGTCCCCCATACCGATTATTTCACAGCACCGTATGGTATCCCGGAGCTTCACCGGGCCGAATGCAGGAACGCGAAGTTTGTCGCAAACCCGGGCTGTTTTCCGACCGGGGCGACCCTTGCAGTGGCCCCCTTGGCCAAATTTGCGCATACGGTCATATTCGACTCCAAGACCGGGGTGAGCGGTGCCGGTGACAACCCTTCGGCGACAACGCATTACCCGAACGTGGGCGATAATGTCGGGCCATACAAGTGGACCACCCACCGCCATCTCGCGGAGATGAAACAGGAGCTCGCTTGGCTTGGCTCTCCGGCGAAATGCTACTTCACGCCTCATCTCGTTCCTGTCAACCGCGGCATTCTCACCACGGCGCATATCCTGCTCAATGAGCCTATGGAGCAGAAGGAAGTCGAAGAATTGTACCGCAAGTTCTACCGGGGCGAATATTTTGTCCGGTACCAGAAACCGATCCTTGCTGCTGTCCGGGGGAGCAATTTCTGCGACCTGATGATCGAGAGCGAGGGGCTGCGGGTGGTGGCGGTGTCTGCTATCGACAACCTCGGGAAAGGTGCGAGTGGCCAGGCGATCCAGAACATGAACCTGATGTGCGGATTTAAAGAGACGGACGGCCTTGAATGTGCCGGCCTGTTGCCATAGGTAGTCAAATGCTTATCCGGGACACCATGACAAAAAATCCCATTACCTGCTTTGCGGACATGCCGCTCCGGGATGCGGTCGCGCTCATGCGGAAGAACCATATCGGCGGTCTGCCGGTGATGGAGGGGGAAGTTCTCGTGGGGATGCTTACCGAATCGGATATAATCTCGCAGCTCCAGACGGAACGGATCTCCGATGATCTCTGGCTGCCGTCCCCTCTCGAGATCATCGAAGTTCCTATACGCGAATACGTCAACTGGGAAAAGACCAAGCACGCCCTGCGTAGTATCGGGGACACTCCGGTCAGGAAAGTGATGACGCATCGCGTGATCACGGCAACCGAGGAGATGGACATCGAGGAAGGTGCAGCGCTGATGCTCAAAGAGGGCATCGCACGGCTGCCGGTGCTGCGCGGGCGGAAACTGGTCGGTATTCTCACCCGTGCCGATATCGTCCAGGCTGTCGGTGGGTCCTTGGTGAAATAGACGGGGAATGGGGAGATGGAGACAAAAAGCATCTGTGCGGTGAAAGGAGTTACCGCATCCGGTGTGAAGGAAGGAAAATTCGGGCTCGCGCTTATCCGGGCAACCGGGACAGCAGCCGGCGTGTTCACAGCGAACCTTGTACAAGCGGCACCGGTCGAACTTATGAGAAAGCAGATCCGGAGGGGTATGATGGACGCCGTTATAGTCAACAGCGGGTGTGCAAATGCGTATACCGGGAAGAAAGGGTACGAGGATGCCGTGGCCATGACCGAATGTGCCGGTTCTGCTCTGGGGCTGGATGCCCGGGCGGTCGGGGTGGCCAGCACCGGTGTTATCGGTCGGTTCCTCGACCTCCCCCTGATCCGGCGCCAGTGTGCGTCTATAGCATCCGACCTTACGTCCTCTCCGGTAGCTGAGGACCTTTCGGCCCGGGCAATCATGACGACCGATACGTTTCCCAAGCATGCGGTAGTGAAACGGGAATCCTTCACGGTCGGGGGGATCACCAAGGGGAGCGGCATGATCGCGCCGAACATGGGGACGATGCTTGCCTTCATCTACACGGACGCGGAGATCGGGGTAAAACCGCTGGCAGCGGCCCTGAAACAGGCAACCCGCCGAACCTTCAACCGGGTGGTGGTCGATGGCGACACGAGCACCAATGATATCGCCCTCATCACGGCGACCGGCGAGTCCGGACCAGTTAATCTCCGTGAGTTCTCCGCGGCACTTGAGGAGTGCTGCCGCTCGCTGGCCAAGCAGATCGCTAGGGACGGGGAGGGTGCAACGAAACTACTCGAGGTTACTGTCACTGGCGCACCCGGAGAAGATGCAGCGGCAAAGGTGGCGAGGATTGTTATCGAATCACCACTGGTCAAGACTGCGGTGTATGGTGAAGACCCGAACTGGGGGCGTGTCGTCGCCGCAGCAGGGCGCGCCGGAGTCCGGTTCGACCCCTATGGTGTTTCCCTCTGGATCAGTGACGGGAGGGAACGGTTCCCGCTCGTCCGATTCGGCGAGATTATCGCTGATCTGAAGCGGGCAAAGGCAGCGATGCATGGAAAAAACGTCATCTTTGAGCTCGATCTGGCGGCAGGTACCGGCAAGGCGACGGCATGGGGCTGTGATCTCACCGAACGCTATGTAGAGATTAACGGGAGGTATACGACATGATGAAACGAGAGGATGTCCTGATAGAGGCCCTTCCCTATATCCAGCAGTTCCACGGAAAGACCATCGTGATCAAGCTGGGCGGGCATGCGATGGTCGATCCGGTGGTGCTGGAGAACGCGGTAAAGGATGCCGTGCTCCTGCACTACATCGGCATCCGGGTCGTCCTTGTCCACGGTGGCGGGCCGGAGATCTCCGAGAAGATGAAGGCCCTTGGCAAGGAATCCGTGTTCGTTGGCGGGCTTCGCGTGACGGACCAGGAGACGCTGGAGATCGCCCAGATGGTGCTGGTAGGCAAGATAAACAAAGGGATCGTCTCGCTGCTTGCCAAGTGCCGGGCCCGTGGTGTCGGGCTCTCCGGCAGCGATGGCAACCTGATCATCGCAAAGAAGATGGACCCCCAGAAAGTGACGGTCAAAGGTATCGAGAAAGAGGTGGATCTGGGGCATGTCGGGGAGATCGAGTGGATCGATCCGGCCATCCTCAATACCCTGCTCGACCAGAACTACATCCCGGTCATTGCACCGATTGCTATCGACCGCTCTGGCGGCAGCCTGAACATCAACGCCGATACGGCGGCAGGGGAGATCGCGGTCGCTCTCAAAGGCTTCAAGCTGATCAACATGACCGATGTTGACGGTGTGATGGACGCGGGCCGGACGAAGGTCTTCCGAAAACTTACGGTTGACGAGGCAAACGCGCTCCTCAGGTCCGGTGCGATCGGTGAGGGGATGATCCCGAAAGTGACCTCTCTCATCAGGGCCGTTGAGAATGGAGTCCAGTTCGCCCATGTCATCAATGGCAATGTCGAGCACAACCTCATCCTCGAGCTCTTCACCCGCGATGGCGTAGGTTCGATGATCTCCCTCCATTGATTTTTATGCAACCCCGGCCAACACTCTTCTGCACCTATACGATTCTAGGGCCGAACACGGAGTCTTACCATGGATAAGATCCTGAAAATTGGCATCGCTCTCGTCGCGATTGTTATTATCGCCGGCCTCGCGGTCTTCTCCGGCCTCCTTCTCCATGGTAATGCTTCCATACCCCCCCCCACTTCCGGGTCCGGGACGGCAAACCTTACGGTCTACTTCTTCTATGGGGCGGAGTGCCCGCACTGCCACAATGTGATGCCATTTATGGAAGCCCTCGCGCAGAAATATCCTGACGTCACGTTCATGAACCTTGAGGTCTGGCATAACCAGACCAACGCGGACCTCATGAACAGGATGAACACCGAATTAAACGTCACTGATACAGGGGTGCCGGAGGTAATCATTGGAAGCAGGGCAGTGATTGGCGATCAGGAGATCCCTGCACAGCTGGAAGGTATGATCCAGAACGAAATAAAAAAAAAGGGTTGAGTGATTCCGTCTCCAAGGAGGCGGCAGCAGCAACCCTACCCCCCATTCCTGCAAACGGTTCCACTCCTGTTATCATCGCGTATTATTTCTATGGCGAAGGGTGCAGTCACTGTGACGAGATCGAGCCCTATCTCCGGCAGGTGCAGGCACAGTACCTGAACCTCGATCTTCTGACGTACGAGGTCTACCACAACGAAACCAACCAGAAAAAATTTTCCGAAATGAACACGGCGTTTGGTATCAACGCGCCCGGTGTACCCTCAGTTTTTATCGGTACGCACGCGCTGGTCGGGACCGAAGAGATTCAGAACCAGCTCGAGCCTGCAATCGTTGAAGAGGAGCGGATCGGTACTGCCGGGCCGGTGCCCGGGATACCAGGGAACGGGAGTGTTGCCGGTCAGTGTCCTGCTCCCTCTGGTACCTTGACTGTGCCCCTGATCGTGGGCTGCGCTCTTATCGACAGCATCAACCCCTGCGCATTTACCGTGCTTATCCTTCTCCTGCTCTCGATCATCTCGCTCCAGAGCCGGAGGCAGGTGTTGATGGTGGGAGCAGTCTATATTGTGGCGGTCTTTTTCTTTTACCTCCTCTCCGGCATCGGGCTCTTCTCCTTTGTACACCTGTCCGGTATATCGGACCTTATTGCCATGGCCGCTGCGGCTGTTGCGATCATCCTTGGGCTGGTCAACGTGATTGATGCGTTAAGAAAGCGCGAGGGTTTTATTCTTGCAATACCAGAATCGAAAAAGCCGGTGATCGACCGGTACATCAGGACTGCCACCCTTCCGGCAGCGTTTGTTCTGGGTGTCCTTGTCGGGATCTTCGAACTTCCCTGTACCGGTGGTATCTACCTTGCAATTCTGGGACTCATGAGCAACACCCTTACCCTCACGCAGGGACTCCCGTACCTGTTACTATACAATTTCATCTTTATTCTCCCGCTGATCGTGATCCTGCTTATTGTTGTCTTTGGCATTCCGCCCGAACGGGTGAATTCATGGCGGCTGAACAACCGGAGGATGCTCCGGCTGCTGGTTGGTATCGCGATGATCCTCGTGGGTGTGATCATCCTCGCTGCTCCCCGGTTCCTGTAAAGATCCGGAACACCGTTCCGTTTTTCCCGTTAGAGGTGCCCGATAACCAGCCGTACCGGCACTATTAGTAAATAATATATGACAATATGTTTAACAAACATTACAATATCTAGGTAGGCAGAAGAGAGGAACGTCCGGGTTCTGCCAAACTGTACGGGTGATTGATCTGATTGACCGGGAATTTATCCTGAAATATAAGGCAGAGCTCCTTCTTGCCGGCATATTGGCCTTATCCGCGTTCCTGAATCTCTGGAACATCTGGAATCTGGGCTTCACGAATACCTTCTACGCAGCAGCAGTGAAGAGCACGCTCGTGAACCCGGCTGCCGGCTTCTTCAACTCCTTTGATCCCGCGGGCTTCGTGACCGTGGACAAACCTCCTGTCGGTCTCTGGGTGCAGGCGCTCTTTGCCGCAGTGCTGGGCTTCAGCGGCTGGGTTCTCGTTCTCCCGCAGGCACTTGCCGGGATAGGTTCGGTCGCCCTCATCTATTTCATCGTCGCCCGGCCGTTCGGAAAACCGGCAGGCCTCGCTGCAGCCCTCGCCCTTGCCGTAACCCCCATCTTCGTTGCGGTCTCTAGGAACGGCACCATGGACACCCAGCTCATCTTCGTCATCCTTCTCGCGGTCTGGGTAGCCCTCAAGGCAGCGCGGGAACGGTCCCTTTCCTGGCTCCTTGTCTCGGTCATCCTCATCGGGATCGCGTTCAATATCAAAATGATTCAGGCTTTTGTCGTTGTCCCCGTCGTTCTTGTGGTCTATTTTCTGGGTACAACTGACTTCTCCTACAAAGAGCGGATCCTTCATCTGGGACTTGCCGTTCTCGTTCTTCTCGCTGTCTCTCTCTCGTGGGCAGTAGTGGTCGATATGGTCCCGGCCAACCAGCGCCCGTATATCGGTGGCAGCGGGGACAACACGGTCTTGGGCCTTATCATCAACTACAACGGTCTCGAACGCCTGGGTCTGGAAAGCCGTGGGATGCTTTTCATGGGCAATGGCGAAAGGGCGGAGAGGAACGGCCCCCTCCGGCAGGAAGGGCAACAGATGGGGGGCGTCACGCGAGCAGCTGGTGTGAATCCATATGGGGATCTGGCGGCCGCCCGGGGCGGTGGCGCTGCTGGCGGCATGATGAACGGGGAAGGAGCGCCGGGCCTCACCCGTTTCTTCGATGAACAACTCGTAGGCCAGTTCTCCTGGCTTCTCCCCCTCGCCCTGATCGGGCTCCTTGCATGGGTGCGAAGACCGGCTTCTCTTACCCTCAAAGGGTTTGAGGATGCCGGGATCACAAGCGAGCGGGGGCTTACGATCATTGCGATGCTGCTCTGGCTCGTGCCAGGCCTCCTGTTCTTCAGTTTTACGACCGCCTTTGGGCATACCTATTATATCGCGACCATTGCGCCACCTCTTGCAGGCCTTGTCGGGATCGGGGCCGCCGCAATGTACCGGGAGTACCTGGCCGGGGGCTGGAAAGGCTGGATCTTTGTCGGCGCAATACTCGTAACCGGCCTCCTCCAGGCCCTCTTCCTCTCGTATGATGCCTCGTGGTCCGGGCTCCTGATCCCGTTCGTCCTGTTGGGGACCCTTGGGTGCGCAGGAATTCTTGGATATCTGAACGTACGGGAACATGCAGTCCCGCAAAACGGTCAGAAATACCTCGTTATCATCGCTCTGGGGCTTCTCTTCATCGCCCCCCTTGTCTGGTCATGCACCCCCCTAGTGTACGGGAGCAGTCAGGGGGTCGCGGGTCCCCCGGCTGCCCGGGCGGGTGCGGGTGTGGGACAGGGAACGGGCACTATCCCGGGTCTGGACAGGGCTGGTTTCATTCAGGACCGGACCGGAAGTGAACGGCTCACCGGACCGGGAAATGCCAGCTTCGCCGCAGGCCGGGGTTTCATGGCCATGCCGGGAACTGGCGGAGTACTGGATACCCGGCTTGAGAATTACCTGCTCGCCCACACCACCAACGAGACCTGGATCTTAGCCGTCCCGAGCGCCATGTCCGGGGCCAACCTGATCATCGAGACAGGAAAACCGGTGATGGCCCTTGGAGGGTTCTCAGGAACCGACCGGATCCTGAACGTGACCTCTCTCTCTGCCCTGATTGAAGAGGGCAAAGTCCGGTACTTCCTCACCGGGGGTTTCGGGGGAGGGGGTGGAGGGATGAACGCAGGCAACAGCCAAATCTTCAGCTGGGTGAGCGCCCACTGCACGGCAGTGAACCTGCCCGGTGGTAACGAAACCGGGGTAAACGTGGCCGGCGCTGCCGCGTCCCTTTACGATTGCGCCGGGGCCGCAGGCTCCAGATAAAATACCGTTATGAACTCTCTTTCCGACAGTATAGCCGGGAGTAAAATCCTGACCGTTCTCTACCGGGGAAAACTTACTGGGTTTTTTCTTATAGGATGTTTCTCCACCCTGATCGATATCGGCCTCCTGTACGTTTTTACCGAATACGCCGGCCTCTGGTATATTTACTCTGCGACCGTCTCGTATTCCTGCGGGATGGTTGTCAATTTTATCCTGAACAAATACCTGAATTTTCGGGATACACGCCGGCAGTATCTCCGCCAGTTTTTCTTCTTCGCTCTTGTCTCCATGAGCAGTCTGGCCCTGACCCTCGGTGTCCTCTATCTCGCTGTGGAGGTCTCTTCCATCAACTACCTTATCGGAAAGGTTCTTGCCGTTATTATTGCATTTTTCTGGAACTATCTCTGGCAAAGCAGGATAACATTCCATGTGGGTGCACGTGAGATAAGCGGCGACATCCGGGCATATGTAAAATGATGGCAACGGCAGATATATGCAATAAAACAGGGAAAAATGCCCCCTCATGACATGAGAGCAGATCTCTATTTATTGGAATTACCGGAATGAATACGTATGAATTACCAGAACCTGAAAAGCCTAGAGGTTAAAGGGATAATCCTCGGCGTCGTCGTCGCGATCATACTGATCGCGTTCCGTATCCCCTTAGGTTTCGCGCTGGTTATGGGCATCATTTTCGGATTTGTGACGTTTTTTTGTTTTAGATGAACACAAAAAGCAGAAATGAATTCCTTTCGGACACCTTACGCGGCAGAGAGGAAACAATCGAAAAGAATTATCTGACACGCTTTTGTTGCGGCACGGATTTTTCAATAGTGGCACGCTGCTCTTTCTCGTTCATGGCGATAAGCGTTTCAAAGATTGTCTTTACTGGCTCAGGGTCGACATGGTTATCCTGCGCACGTCGCATCACATAGGCAAGCACATCATTCTTCCGCTGGTTATCATGGACCGGTATCCGCTCTTTCTGCTTGATGGTTGCGATCTTTCCGGCAAGGTGCTGCCGCTGAGCGATAAGATGGATGATCTCCTCATCGATCCGGGTAACCTCAGCACGGACCTCCTCAATAGTCATAGGATATACATCGCAGGAAAAACGGATAAACATGATGACGCGGCGTGCAGATACGCGAAAACAGATATGAGAGAAACGCCCTATCTGATCCGGTGGTCTCATGCTCGAACGAATAACGCGCCGTGAAGAAGCGGATCTCTTTGTCGCATGGATTGCAATATCCATCGCGTTTGCCATCATATTTATCTCTCCCGGAGGGTTCCTCAGCTTCAATCCCCGCGTCAATCCTTTGGAAGCGTTAGTATTCTTTGGCATCTCCCTTGTCACAGTCGGCATCGGTTTCATCCTCCACGAGATGGCGCACAAGTTCACCGCGATACGGTTCGGGTACTGGGCGGAGTTCCGGAAAGACAACATGATGCTGCTTGTCGCGGTTGCCCTTGCCGCGCTGGTCGGAATTGTCTTTGCCGCACCCGGCGCGACCGTTATCTACAATAATGCGATGTATGGCAGGGGGATCAGCCGGGAGGAGAACGGGAAGATATCAGCTGCCGGACCGGTCACCAACCTCCTGCTCTGCGTCCCGTTCGCCGGGCTCCTTCTCTACGGTGGAATGACAGAAGCATATGGAAACAGCCTGTTTGCCATGATTGGCATGGTCGGCCTGCAGGTGAACGCGATGATCGCCACATTCAATATGCTCCCCATAAGCATACTGGACGGAAAAAAAGTTCTCGCATGGAACCCAGCCATTTTTGTGATACTGATTGCGGCGGCTTTCGGTACGCTGCTGGCAACCTTTTATCCCTATCTACTCTGAACTCTTTTTTCCTGCCTTTTTTTCACCTGGAGAAATACCGGCCGTGGTTTTCTTGAAAAATTACTGCTGTTTGAGTTTTTCCAGTTCTTTTACGACTTTCTGCCCTTTTTCATAGGCGTCGGCCAGCGCGGTCGGGTGATTTTTGATCCCACCGAACCGGTCCATATCATTTGCGATGATGTTATCGTAATACTCGAATCCTATCGTGTTGAACAGCGCTGTGATGACCGGAAACGCCCCGTCAAAAACATGCTCCCAGCCAAGGCCGGCCGTTGAGATGAAGATGCCCTTGTGTTTTTTGATATGATCATCGGAAAAGTACATGGTCTTCAGAATGAACTTGCGTGCCCAGAGAAACTGCTCGCGGTCGATCAATCCCTTGAGCTCGGCAGTAATCCCCATCGTGTAGATTGGCGAGGCAACGGCGACACAATCGGCGGCCATCATCTTTTCGTACAGGACAATTGCTTCATCCTGCACAATGCAGTTCCCGGTCTTGTGACAGGCATTGCAGCCCCGGCAGGCTGAGTATGAGAGATCTTTGAGGATTACCTTTTCCACACCGGCTCCGGCATTTTTTGTCCCGTCTAAAAACCGGTCGAGAAGGGTTTCCGTGTTGCCATGCCGGTGAGGGCTGCCGGAGATGCCGATGACCGCGACGGCCATGATATATCACCCGCCCAAACGGAGCCGGAGATCGGCGACCACGGTCATTCCCAGCCGTTCCGCGTCGGCCTTTGCCGTGGGATGATGCTCAATCGCACCTTTCTCGTCCACACCATTCACCATCAGGTAGCTGATATCCCTGTCCCTTACCTCGATCACGTTAAAGAAGCATTTCACTGAGGGGACTGCGGCATCGAACACGTAACTCCACCTCTGTCCTGCAGTCGAGAGGAAAACACCCAGTCGTTTGCCCTTCCGCTCCGGGGGCACAACCGGAAGCTTCAGCACGTACTTCCGCGAGGTGAAAACCTGCGCCCGGTCGATCAGCATCTTTGCCTGTGCCGCAATGCCCATGCAGAAGATCGGGGCGGCAAGAACAATGATGTCCGCAGCAATGATCTTATCATGGACAATATCCATCCCATCCCGCTGGACGCATTTGTTGAGTTTCTGGCAGGCGTTACACCCTTTGCAGGGGTTGATGTTGGCTTCGGTCAGAGGAATTTTTCCGATCACAACGTCCGGTTCTATTGCCATGGCCGCCAGCACCCAATCAAGTAGAGTCTCCGAGTTTCCGTTCCTCCGCGGGCTGCCGGCAAACGCGAGAACCTTGATTGGCATAGCAGTTTTCTTGGAGCGGGACGGTAAAATACCTTGTTTTTGATCGATCGTATCCGTGCAGGAAAAAAAGAGGTGTGATCAGATTTTCTTAAAGCAGAGGTACCAGTCCTTGCACTCGTACCCTTCGCTCAAGCGCTTCTCCATCTCAATAACAGTCTTTGGGGGCGCAACGACGACCTTGTCACCCGGCTGCCAGTTTGCAGGTGTTGAGACTTTGAACTTATCAGTTGTCTGGAGCGCTTTTACCATCCGGATGATCTCGGGGATATACCTCCCGTTTGACTGTGGGTAATAGATCATCGCCCGCATGATTCCTTTGTCATCAATGAAGAAAACGCTCCTGACCGCTGCAGTCGAGTTCAGGGCCGCGTGGATCATGCCGTACTTCTTTGCCACTTTCATGTTCAGGTCTGCGATAACCGGGAACGGGATAGTGACACCCATCTTCTCCTTGATGTTGCGCACCCAGGCAAGGTGTGCCGATACACTGTCAACAGACAGCCCGATCAATTTCACGTTGAGCGCTGCAAGTTCGTCATGAATAGCAGCGAATGCCATGAACTCTGTTGTGCAGACCGGGGTAAAATCGGCAGGATGCGAAAACATCACCACCCATTTCCCCTTCTGATCTGAGAGTCTAATTGGACCCTGCGTCGTTTCTGCTTCAAAATCCGGAGCAGATTCTCCCAGCAAAGGAAGACTTGTGCAGGTTTCTCCTGTCATATCCGTATCCGTGCTCATTTCTTCATGATCTCATCAAGCTGGGCCTTGCCGTACACGTATGCCGGCATACCCGAGAGCAGGAAGGTGACCCTGAGCGCTTCCTCAACCTCGTCTTTCGTGACGCCGAGCTTTGCCGCGCCGGCCAGCTGTGCATGCACTGCATGCTGGTCGCGGAGCGCTGCAGCGATCGCGATCGCGATCAGCTTTTTGGTCTTTTTCGAGAGTGCCCCGTCATCCCAGATGTGCTCTTCGAACCGCATGACGAGCTCGTACATCTCGGGCTCTTTTACCGTCAGTTCCCGGAAGAATTTCGGGACTTTTCCGATTTTCTTCTCAAGATTCTTGAGTTCCTTTTCCGTTCCTTTCTTTGCCATACTCACGCACTCTCCAGCTGCATCGGTTCGCCGCAGCAGACCAGTTCTCCGCCGCCGACTTCCTTAACAACAACAACGTTACCGCAGATCTCGCATCGATAGATCTGTCCCTCTTTTGATACGTTCACCATGGTTGGTTTCACCTTTTTCTTACCAATCGATAATGCTCAAGAGCTGTTACCCGTGGTAAAAGCGCCACCGGATAATCCCTCCGTGTGGGACTTTTCGGGCGGTCACAACGGCAGTACAAAGCAAGAAAAATGAGAGATTACTGGAAACTTTTTCCGCGTTTTGGTGGGTTTTTTGCATCTTCGGGGGTCTTAATATCCGGGCGGATGTGGGTCATGGGGAAACACTGGTACTCTTCGCATGCACAGGACGGGCATTTCCTGAGGTCCTGTTCAGACTTGTCAAGGGTGAGCTCGCGTCCGCAGTCAATGCAGACATATTTGCCCGGACCCACTTTCTGTCCTGCCGTGTATGTCTTCTGTTCGGTCAGAAAAATCACCAACCTTTTCATTCACGTCAAAGATATTTATCAGTTGTGTTCGTGGGTTCTGTCAAGTTGTCGGGGGGTAAGGCATCTCGGAAAGTGCTGTCAAAAATCGGGTGGTAATCAAACCTTTGTTATCTTTTTCCCCTTTCAGAAACGTAGTCTGATATTACCTTAATCAGAACAAGGATAAGAATAAAGGCTAAAAATGCCTCAAATGCCTTACGCATGTTTTGCGCCTTTTTGATATCAGGATAATCTGCTGTTTTTTCTTGAACGCGATATTCTTTGAGGGGTACAACTATGTTATTTAATTGTGATTGGTTTTCTGTAACCGTCCCCTCAATCTTGTTTAATTGTGCTCTATTTTCAATAGCAATGGTTTCTTTGTGTTTCTTGCTCTTTTCATAAAAATAGATTGCAAGGATTATCCCCACAGCTCCAACAATTAAACAGAGGATATCCCCGATTGTTAGAATGCTCATTTATATTACCATCATCTTATTCATGATCATAACCAACCTGCCTCTCGCATTTGAACTTCTAATTCGTCCAAATGACTTTGCTCCTTCTCAATACGGTGTTGGTAAGATGCTTGAACCATCATGGCATCCCCTTTTGTTTGAATAATAAACATCCCACCACCGCCACCAATTTTTGATCCAATAAAAATACCTTCATCCCTTAATTTATTTAAAACAAAATTTTGCCAAAACTCTTTGTTTTTCATTTTTTTGTATTTGCGTTTTAACAGTTGATAAATGACTTTTGTTGATTTCCTATTTTGATACCCTCTAGCATTCTCTAATAAATACCTGATTGTATCAAGCATTATATCCTTATTAGGATCATCTGAAAGATCTCCTTGATCAACTAAAAATCCTTCCGCACGACTGACAAATGACATACGTCTGAGTCATTCGTTTATTAAAATAAATGTATCTATTAAAAAAACGAAGTTAATGCACAATTTTTATCTTTAACTTTATTTTTAAACTCCGTTCTAATTACTGTTGGAAGAACCACTGATGGCACGAGTTCAGGAGCGTCTATTGGTTTCTCAACCTGTAATCTTTCGTTTGCAATCTCTATGTAATGGGGATCGATATCAAAACCAATGAAATTAACACCTAATTTTTTACAAGCTAGTGCTGTAGTTCCTATACCCATAAACGGATCAAGAACCAATTTCACGTTATTAATGCCATGATCCCGAATGCACATCTCCGGTAACTTCTCAGGGAAGGTACTGGGATGTGGTCGGGATTCGCGGATTGTTTCATAAGGAATGAACCATGTATTGCCGCGATCTCGTTTGTCAGAACCGTTGGTTCCCTTCCATCTGTTTATGTTGGTTTTATCCTGATAGGGAACACCAACGGCGACTTTATCCAATTCAACATCGCCATTCTTTGTAAAATGCCAGATATACTCATGGCAATCGTGATGAAACCGTTGACTATTAATCGGTTTGTAGTGTCCAACGGCGATATCTTCTTTAAGATTTGTGGAAACCCCGGCATCTTCCTTTGGTATAGCTATTGATTTTATCCAGTGTATCGTATTTTGGAGTGTGAAATGCTTCCTGAATCTTTCAGCAACATCAATTTGTATCCAAGGGTCTTTTAATGATCCACCGACATTCAGGAAAAAAGATCCCTCGTCTTTTAAAACACGTTTGGCTTCAAAAGCAACTAACTCTATCCAATTTAGATATTCTATTCGGGGTTTATCATCTTGATATGTGTTGTATTCGATTCCAAGATTATAGGGTGGCGATGTTACAATTACATCTACTGATTTTTGTTCCATCAATTGCATTCCTTCAAGGCAATCCATGTTGTGAATCTTATTCATCTCTAATATCATGACACCCCGCCCCCTTTGTTTCCATTAGAAACAATAACCTCTATGCAACCTCTTTTCCCGCATTTCCATGCCCATGTTAGAGTACCGCCATCCTGAAGTTCGAGAATGTCCTTAATTGTGTTTGGAATTGTCGTTCGTAATGAGTCACAATTTTTGTTTACTTTGAATAATTTAGAGGGTATCGCTAATGGCATAGCCTAACTTTTAGCACAAATATAGATAATATTTGTGATTTGATTTTGGGTTAAGATATAGTCTAATTTTTGCCTAAAACTTTGATACAAAGATGGTTTCTTGTGGAAAATAAGAACCGATTTACATAGATCAACTAGGAAACGAAAAAAAACAGCGGGATTATTTTGCCTTTGCTGTCTGACTTGCATTTTGGATCAGGGTCATCCACTTGTTTTCCCCATTAACCACAATGCCACACGCCTCAGCCGGTGTCTTGCCGTTTAAGCCCTCATGTGGCTTTATGAAATTGTGATAGACCTGCATCCCCTTGAGGATCGGGGTATCCTTCTTCTTTAATCCCCTCATTGTCTTTTCCCGGTCGCGGATTTCGCCATTGATGCGCTCCATCTTGTTATTGTTAGCGTCGCTGTGGTGTCCGGTGATCCTGATCGCGTTGATGTGGCGGGGTTGCGGGTATTCCCTACTGTAAAACTCCCTCTTGAATGCATCGTGGTATGCGTGGAGGCCATCGGTGATTAGGACACCCGGAACCTTGCCCATCAATTCCTTCCCATCGCGGAATAACCCCTGTGCATCATGCCTCTGCTTTGAATCCGCGACTTCTTGAGCGATCCAGAAACGAGTTTCGTCGTCCATCAGGGCGAAAAGGTATTTCATATTGCCCTTAACCTTGACATAGACTTCATCCGCTCTCCATGTATCGCTGACGTTCGGGTTGAGTTTTTCCACGTAATTCCTCATCAGGGTGATGTATTTCTCAATCCAGTTGGCAATCGTCTGGTGGCTAACTTCCACTCCGAGAAGTTTTAACGATCTTTGCGTGTTCCTCAGGGATTCTCCGGAGAAGTAGAGCTGCATCGCTGCCGTCACTGCTTTCGAGTTATGCTTCATCCGCTCAAAGCCAATGTTGATGCTAAACCTCTTCCCGCAGTCAAGGCAGGTATAAATCTGGATATCACCGCTTCGGTTGTGCCGGACACCGTACTTTTGGATATTGCCTGATCCGCATGCTGAGCAATTGGTTACAATCACCGGATTCAGAATAACGCTTGCCTGAACCTGATTTCGCATTCCGAACGATATTTTAACTCCGATTATGTGTTTGCACTCAACGCCGCGAGTCTGGTGGTCCGGGCATGAACACTTAAACCCAATCTCCGTGCGGGTTACTTCGTAGAGCAGGTCATTACGGGATTGAGATTTTACGAGGTAGTGATCACCATCAAGTCTCCTGATATTCCCGATCTTTGCCGCGATTTCCGCGCCGCGTTCCTCGCGGGTTGTGGTTAGGGGTTCAAAGGTCTGTGTCATTGTTATCACCTTCGTGTCTACTCTCTAATTACCTATAGAACGTATAAGCATATAAGCATATTGGTGATTAGAACGGCGAAAACGGTTAAATAGAATGGCGACAGATAACCTATACATGACAAGAAATGCGAGAGCTGATGAATCTGTTTTGCATCCTGCATCGACTAACAGTTTCTCATTGAGAACAACGATCCCTTCGTGGGTTGTAGCGAAGTTTGAACTTAAAAAAGGAGATAAGTTCCGGTGGCATATTAGCGATAAAGGTTATCTGGCAATTGAAGTTATCAAGCCAGAAGTCATAAAGAACGGCGTATTTTAGTCATTTGCCGAAAAGGGCTGAGGCCAGGGACGAAAACGGCGATCGGGATCGCAGAAAGGCTTATTTCCAAAAAAAGCTTATTAACCATTAGAGCAGAACGCCAAAGGTTCTGCGACAAAACTTGGCGAATAAATACCACTGATTCAGTCGCAGGTAAAAAACAAAGGAAAATTGACCAAAGATACTTTGTTTTTCCTGAGATTTAACAGTTTTGGTAGTTTATTCTCTCCAAAGGTCAGTGATAAACAACGACCATCGGACAAAAAATAGCAATTGTATGCGGCACAACACTCATTATCTTTGTGGTAATGGGCTTTGTAGTGCTTGACCCGTCAGGAGAATACATCAAATCTGTTACCAAGGGCAGTTTTATTGAGAGCTATGGGGCTTCCCTTGGCTCTTGGTTAATCAACCTCGGAGCTTCAATTAGGATCACTTTGATCCTAATGGGTTTGATGGTAGTAGGAATCTTTCTTGTTTGGTGCTATCTGAAAAGTAATCAAACGGAAGGACCCTATTATTAATTTTTAATGAGGTGATAAAGATGGCTAATGGTGTTCTTGGCGGAGTGATTCTGATTGTTGTTGGGATTATGCTTATAGCAATTGGGATAGGTGTTGCCTCAACAGCTGCCGCAAATCAATCTCCTTCAACTCAGGTAACAATTGGTTTCGGAGGTGCATTCGTTATTGGGGGAATTGTTGCAGCGATAGCTGGTATTGGTATAGTTATTGGATCAGCCAGATCTGGGGATTACTTTGGACGTGGACGTTATTAAAAGAAGTATGCCTCCGAAAAGTGATAACCCCATTGCTATGGAAGGAATCCAAATATATTTTACCCACATTGACGGTTCTGAATCAAACATCCATATTCGAAATCCAAAGGTGAGTATGGCCGATAGAATAATTAATAAAATCCCAATTGATTTTTTATCTCTACAATTTTTCAAATCATCCACCACCCGATTTTTGACAGCACTTTCCGAGATGCCTTACCCCCCGACAACTTGACAGAACCTGTTCGTGGCAGGTTGCCACGCCGGTATTTTTCATGGGAATGCATGCTAGTATGCAAAACTATATCGACGATTTGTTCCTAAAGTCCAAGTATGGCTAAGAAGATCATCGGTGTGCTCGGCAGCCCGCTGACCGATGGTAATACGGCACAATTGCTGGAACGTGCGATGAAGGGCGCACAGGATGCCGGCTGTAGTGTGGAGATGATTACCGTAGCAAATCTTGATCTCCAGTCCTGCATGGAGATGATGTTCTGCCGGGAGCACGATACCTGTATCCTTGATGATGATATGCAGGCTATCTACCCGAAGTTCCGTGAGATGGACAGCATTATCCTTGCCACACCGGTGATGACGATGGGCATTCCCGGTAAGCTGAAATCGTTTATGGACCGGTTCCAGGTCTTCTTCATGGCAAAGTACGTCCGAAAAAAACCGTTTTTCACGCCGGAACAAAAGAAGCAGCGAAAAGGGCTATTCATCAGCATTTCCGGGATGGACATTCCCGAGGTGTTTGTCGGGGTGAAACTTACCGTACAGGCATTTTTTGATATCATCGACTGCCAGTATGGGGACGAGATGCTGATCAGCGGCATGGATAAGATACAGGATATCCGGACCCGGCCGGAACTTCTGGAGGCCGCATACGCGAAAGGATTAGCGCTCGGTAATGCACTGTCGGCAGCTAGTCCGGGCGGATAAAAATCCGCTCTGAAAAACGGACATTAACTGATCTGGTTCAGTTTCAGATCATGAACATCGATATCTTCAGATTTGCAGGTGCCTGCCGGTTTACAACAGCCCACGCTCCTTCATGCTGCAGAATCCGGCCTTCGTGACGATAATGTGATCGATCAGTTGGATCCCCACTACGGTTCCTGTCTCCTGCAGCTGTCGGGTGATGGCGATGTCCTGAGGACTCGGTTCGAGCGAACCGGACGGGTGGTTATGTACACAGATGAGAGAGGCAGCCCGGTCGGTAATTGCGTCGGCAAAGACCTCACGCGGGTGGACAAGGCTGTGGTTCAGGATGCCGATCGTGACTGTTCGTGTCGCTATCACTTCGCCGGCGCCGTTCAGAGTGATACTGATGAAGTGCTCTTGGCGCCTCTCTCCCAGACCGGCTACGAGAGGAATGACGTCTTCGGGTTTCTGGATTGCCCGGGCAGCATCGGGCTCCCGGAAACAGCGCCGCCCGAGCTCGAAACATGCCATGACCTGTGCGGCCTTGGTCGGCCCTATCCCCTCAATCTGTCGAAGATCTTCGTACCTGACATTTCGGGTTTTTTCGGTTATTAGGCTCGCGATCTCTCTGGCGAGAGCACGGACATCCTTGTTTCGGGTCCCCCCTCCAATGATCGCTTCGATCAGTTCCTGGTCAGAAAGGGCCTCAGCCCCTTTTTGTGCCATTTTTTCCCGGGGTCGGTCCGGCTGGGGGAGGTCTTTCATCTTCTTCATTGCGCATCCTTATAAAGTCGCTGGGGATAATGATTGTGGGAATTCATTTACAGGCGTGGGTTTTTAAACACCAATAAACCCTATCTTTTTACCCCGGCTAGGGATCGGAAATATGATTTTAATCCACACGATGCCCCATGAAACACTTTTAAGTAAAACCTGACCAAATCATTCCCTCATGGCAACTAAAGAGAATGCGATGGAGGCGTTTGCCGGCGAATCGCAGGCAAACCGAAAATATTCTGCGTTTTCCGAAAAAGCCGCCGATGAGGGGTTCAGGAACATCGCCACCCTGTACAAGGCTGCTTCTGAGGCAGAGGCGATCCATGCGAAGAAACTTTTAAAAGTCCTCGCTGCGGTGGAAAACACCGAGAAGAATCTCGGGACGAGCCTTGCGGGGGAGACCCATGAATTCACATCGATGTATCCCGCGTTCGTGAAGGAGGCAGAAACGGAAAAAAGGACCGATGCAGTCCTTGTATTTACCTATGCCATGAAAGCGGAGCAGGTGCATGCCACGCTTTACAAGAAGGCTCTTGATTCCCTCAAAGCCGGCCATGATATCGGACGGGAAAAGATCTTCCTCTGCCCGGTCTGCGGAAACATCGAGATCGGGAAGGTGCCGGACAAATGCCCGATATGTGCTGCATTCGGCAAGCAGTTCCGCGAGATAACCCTGTAATGGTGACGTGAAAGTTTGGTGAACCTTTTTACCGGACGTACATGAACGTCTTAGTAACGTTCATCCCCGTTTTTCAAAATATTCCTGTATTCCGAGGGCCCACAGCTATTGCCTTTTCCGTTTGTGCAGCCAGAGAATGACGATGATGATAGCGATGAGCGTTGCCCAGGATGCTGAATAGATCACGATGATTGGGCTCTCGGTAATGGCCTTGGGCAGAACGATGGTCGGGCTCTCCACTTTTTCGGATTCGAACTGGAGGCTGACTGTGGCAGGAAACCGGGCGGGTCCGCCGAAATAGTGCACGAGGATGGTGGCATTGCCCGACTGGATCACGCCCGTCACCGGGGCATTGCTGGTATTCGGGAATGCGACTGCACGGGTGAGACGAGTGTCATCATCTTTTAGCTCGACATACCATTCATCCGGGTAGACAGACGAATAGAGATCTGTAGCGCCGATTACCAGCCGGGATCCCGGTGGCACGCCAATATGCCAGATCCCCTCTTCAGTCCCGTTGAAAAATGTGAGCTGCCGTGTTGCAGTATCTCCATTGTTAAGGAAAAAGGAACTGTATGGGATGGAACAGGCATCGGTCGGAAGGGTGACCGGAAGATTTACCATATGGACACCGGTTGCCGGAGTGCATCGGTTCCGGTCATCCATGACCTCACTGTATGACAGTGCCCGGTTGTATATCCTGACCTCATCGATACCGCCGCGGAAAAACCGGGGACATGCTGTATCCGGTAAACTGCCGGTTCCCGCTTCAGCACCAACGATAAGGTCGTTTGTCTCCCCGTACTGGATTGCACCGGATGCGTTCACCTGATTGCGGAGGGTACCGTCAAAGTATACTCTGACCGTACTTCCATCATAGGTCCCGGTAACTTGGTGCCACTCCCCCAGAGTGATCCCGTCATGCCGGACAGGCACGGATACATCGCCAACTCTTTCAAGACTTACCGTCCACCAGAGATCGTTTCCGTCTGAAAACCCGAGACGGTAGCCCCCGTCATGGTACGTGGAGAGAAGGACCTGCGGGACATATGAGTCCGTGTAAAACCATGCGGAGGCGGTGATCGCATCTGTCGGATGGTTTGCTGCAGTATATGGGATGTCCACATAGGAACTGTTCCCGTCCAGCAGCAATGCTCCGACGCAATCGCTATTACCGATGCGGTCTGCATCATGGATGGTACCGCCATCCCCATGTCCGGATACATCGAGAACATAGATTCCGCTGCCTTCGTTGAAGTCAAAGTACGCTGCCGGTCCTTCTGATGCAGAAGATTTGCCGGCAGCAAACGGTATGGAGCTGATTATAAGCAGGAGCATCACGCCAAGTACTGCCCACGCCATCCGGCGCGTACGCGGACACATGTTGATCCTGGAACGCTATTTCCAGTGGTGTATTAGGGCTTTGCTGAAAAGAACGTTGCGATGGGGGGATATGGGAAATTCAATACTTTTATATCACGCCAGATCATTGTCGAAATGATGAGCAAAGTCACCGTCTACTCCACAAAAGCCTGCCCATATTGCAGTATGGCAAAGGCATTTCTTGAGAAGCACGGCGTGCCCTACGAGAGTATCGACGTCGGGGCAGATCCGGAGGCTGCCCGGAAGATGATCGAGCTCTCCGGCCAGCGTGGAGTGCCGGTCATCATGGTCGATGATGAGGTTATTGTCGGTTTTGATGCCCGACGGTTGAACGAGCTGTTCGGAGAACCGGCTGCCGGGGAGATCTACGATGTCCTGATTATCGGTGCAGGCCCGGCCGGGCTGACTGCCGCGGTATACTGTGCACGGAAACTCCTCAAGACCATCATCATCTCAGAGAATATCGGCGGCCAGGCGCTTGAGTCATGGGCGATTGAAAATTATATGGGGTACCGGATGGTTACCGGTGAAGACCTGATGAAAAAGTTCGAAGAGCAGGTGAGGAATTTTGACATGAAGCTCGAGCTCGACCAGGTCACCGGGATTGCAGGGGAGGACGACCTTTTTATCGTGAAGACCATCTCGGACATTACCCTGAAGGCAAGGTCTATCATCCTGACACAGGGAAAACAGCCCCGTATGCTGGGGGTACCCAAAGAGGAGCAGTACCTGGGACGCGGGCTCTCTGTCTGTGCGACCTGTGACGGCCCGTTATCCAAGGGAAAGAAGGTCGCGGTGGTAGGGGGTGGTAACTCAGCACTCCAGACTGCACTGGAGATGAGCGAGATCGCCCAGTCAGTGAGTCTTATCGTCCGCAGTACAATCCGGGCAGACCCGGTATACCAGAAAAGGCTTGAATCGGCACACAATATCACGGTTCACCTCCACACCCTAGTGACAGCCCTTCAGGGAGACAGGTTCCTCACCGGCGTCACGATCACAGATGAGAAAGGTAGTGCACAGAATCTGAGCATGGACGGAGTTTTTCTTGAGATCGGCTGGATCCCCAACACCGATTTCCTGAATGGTCTTGTCGAGCTGAACGATCAGAAGGAGGTCATCGTGGATATCAACTGCCACACGAGCAGGGCCGGCGTCTTTGCTGCAGGCGATATTACGTCCATAAAGAGCAAGCAGATCATCATAGCCGCAGGAGAGGGGGCAAAAGCGGCGCTCGAAGCGTCAGAATACATCATGAAACTGGGAGAGTAGGGAGATTCTAAAATTACGATGGCTGCTGTGCACTGCTCTTCCGGTCTTTTTCCCGGTAACCCTCCAGCAACACGGTTGCGACATTCTTCACCGGTCTGTCCGTATGGCCGGCAATGTGGAATTCGCAGAATGGGCAGGATGAGATGACGATTTCTGCCCTGGTCTTTTTTATCTCTTTACCACGGCGCTGACCGAGTGCCGCTGCCTCCTCGGGATTTCCGGATCGCACGCCACCACCGGAACCGCAGCAAATCGAAGGCATCTCAATAAGGTCAACAACCTGCCGGATCAGCTCGCGGGGCTGGTCCTGAATTCCCTGTCCCCGCATCAAGTGGCAGGGATCGTGATAGGTCGCCCTGACTGGAAGGCGTGCCGGGGGTTCGATGCCGTATTTTGTGAGCACCTCTGAGATATCCATCACCATAAACGGTGTCCGGTAATCATTTTTGAGCGTGGAGCCGCACCCTGCGCACATTGTCATGACCGTATCTATACCCCGGGACCGGAACGTATCGATATTCCTTCGTTTCAGGGTGTCGAGATAATCCAGCTGGCCGGTCCGGATGAGGGGGGAACCGCAGCAGACCTGTTCTTTCGGGATGATCACCCGTATACTGTTCCGCCGGAGCACCTCCATCGCGTCCAGTGCCGTCTGTGGGAGGCGCATATTGTACATGCACCCTACAAAGAACCCCACAGTCGCTTTAGGATGTCCTTCTGGCTCGATCACTTCTCCGATCTGATCAAGGAACGTGCGCCCGGTACGGGGAACGCTCCGCCCACTTTCCCGGATGAGTGCGGCGACTTCGAGGTGACGGGGAAGGGTGAATCCGCGCCGGTTGGCCAGCGCCCGGAGCTTCTCGATCGCTTTTCCGGGAATTTCTATATTTTTAGGGCATATCTTCCAGCATGCCTGGCAGCTGGTGCAGGTGAAGAGGCCCTCCCTTATCACCGCCGGGATCCGGTCGCTGCTGTCCCGGGGGTCGAGTGCGAGGCGCATCTCCTGACGCATTGCTGTCGGTCCAAGAAAACCGGTAACGTCCATCGCCGGGCAGACAGAGACGCAGCAGAGGCATTCGATGCAGTCTCGCAGCGGTTTAATCGCATCGATCTCCACTTTTTTGGGCATTTGCAGCGACTCTTTGGGAAGCAGGAATGCAATCGCTTCAAGCTGTGGGAGGAGATCTGCGACAAGATCTTTTTTGACCGGCAAGTGCAGGGGTTCGATCGTTATACCGTCCCTCGCCTCTTCCATACATGCAAGCACCGGTTCACCGTTGACCCGGACGGCACAGCTCCCGCACTGTCCTGATCCACAGCAGTACCGGTACGAGAGCGTGGGATCGATATCGTCATGGATGGCATGGAGCACGTGAAGGACGCGGGCCCCTTCATTGACCGGTACCGTGTAGGTCGTAAGCCGGGGGGTTGTATCTTTTTCCGGATCATACCGGGTCACTCTGACCGTCAGGTCTTTCATGCAGGAACTTCTCGTTTTTCTATCCCCTCGTGCTCCCGGGAGACATACGTATGGCCGAATGGCGAATGCTGTGAGTCCCAGGTCTGGGTGATATCGGTCCGCATATGCGCCCCCCGCGACTCCGGGCGGTTAAGGGCGCTCCGGCAGATGAGTGAGGCAGTCAGGCACATGTTCCCGACAATACAGCATTCCACTAGGTTCCGGGAAGTCTGAGCACGGATTTTTTCCACGGAGAGCCGGCGGACTACGTCCAGAGTCCTTTGGAGGCTGGCAGCATTCCGGAATATACCGGCTCCCTGCCACATCGCCTGCTGGAGTTCAACACGTATCTTAGCCGGGTTTTCATTGCCGCTGAGGAAGCCATCGAGTTTTTGGTGCACGCGTTTGAGCTGCGCGGCATTGGTCTTTTTAATCTGCTTTTCTGCCTTTCCGGCAGATTCCCCGGCTCGCCTGCCAAAGACTTGGGTATCTGCAAGCGCATTGCCCCCAAGCCGGTTGGCGCCTTGGACACCACCTGCAACCTCCCCACAGGCAAACAGCCCGGGCAGGGTTGTCATGCACAAAGACGTGATACGTAATCCACCCATAACATGATGGGCAGTTGGTGCAACCTCCATCGGTTGTTCCCGGATGTCCACGCCAAACCTGAGAAACTGCTCGAGCATGGTGGGCAGCCGATCTTCTACCTGTTTTCTGGGAAGATGTGTGACATCGAGCCAGACCCCGCCATGCGTTGTGCCGCGTCCTTCCAGGATCTCGGTCGCGATCGCCCGTGCGACAACGTCGCGGGTGGAGAGTTCCATCCGTGCCGGGTCATACCGCGTCATGAACCGTTCACCGAGAGCGTTTTTCAGGATCCCGCCTTCGCCACGGACTGCCTCGGTAACGAGTCTCCCCCGTGCATCATGAGGGTATACAGCACCGGTTGGATGAAACTGGACCATCTCCATATCGATTAGTTCGGCACCGGCGCGGTACCCTATCGCAAACCCGTCCCCGGTTCCGCTCGACGAATTCGTGGAGATATCAAAGACCTTTGCCCCGCCGCCGGTTGCAAGGACCGTACTGTCTGCTCTGAATATGACTATCTTACCTTTATCATCAAGTACAATGGCACCATTCACCCGTTCCCCGTCTTTCAGGAGATCGATGACCGTCATCTCCTGGAATGTGGTCACGCTGGCAGAATCGAGCCTCTCCACGAGCGTAGTCATCATCTCATGACCGGTCCGGTCGCCGGCATAGCATGTCCTCGGGAACTGTTGGCCGCCAAACGGACGCTGGGCAATTTCGTCCAGTTCGGTAAAATCGAAGACCGCTCCCCACCTGATGAGATCATCCATCCGCAGCGGGGCTTCCCTGACAAGGATGCTCACCAGCTCAGAATCATTGAGGTATGCTCCGCCTTTCATTGTGTCTTCGAAGTGGATCTCGCACGAATCCCCCTCCCGCAGCACAGCGTTGTATCCGCCTTCCGCCATCGTGGTGCATCCGCCCTTTCCCACGATGGTTTTTGAGATGATCACGGTATCGCCATACCCTGCGGCTTCGATGGCTGCACGGACACCGGCGCCTCCGCTGCCGATTACCAGCACGTGGCAGTCCACCACATCATCTGCATGCATCTTATTATTCTGTGCGTCGTATAGTTACATAAATAAATGGTACAGCCAGAGTGAACCAAGAATGAGAATTCTGATGAAATTCGGCGGGACATCAGTGGCCGATGCCTCCTGCATCAAACGTGTCGTAGACATTCTGGAGGAACGTCACAAATCCGGTGATGAAATGGCCGTTGTCGTGTCCGCCCAGCGAGGGGTGACCGATCAGCTCATCGAGGTCGCAGATGCACTTCCGACCGCAAAAGACAGATCCTGTATCACCCCGTTAATCCAGAGTCTCTCAAAGCGGCATATGACCACACTCGAAGGGTCTGCACCGGACTTCGTCACAGAGGCAGGGGCGGAGATTGACGAGCGGCTTATCAGCCTCCTGAACATTCTCGTTGCAGTCTACAACCTCCGGGAGCTTACCCCACGTTCCAGGGATTACATCATCTCCTTTGGTGAACGACTTCTCGCCCCGATCCTTGGCGCTGCCATCCGCCAACGCGGAATCTCATCAACCGTGCTGGACGGCTGCGAAGCCGGCATCCTTACGACAGCCCAGCATGGCGAGTCGACCGCCCTTCCTGAGAGCGATGTACGTATCAGGAAGCGCGTCGGCCCCCTCCTAAGGAGGGAGATACCAGTCATCATGGGGTTTATGGGCTGTACCGAAGAGGGGATAGTCACAACGCTAGGCCGGAGCGGATCTGATTATTCTGCATCCATCATCGGCGCCGGTATTGATGCGGACGAGATCTGGATCTGGACCGATGTAGATGGTATCATGACCTCGGATCCCCGGGTCATCAAGGATCCCCGGGTCATTAAAAGGATCTCCTATATTGAGGTAATGGAGCTCTCCTACTTCGGTGCGAAGGTGATGCACCCTCGTTCCATTGATCCGGCGATGAGGAAGAACATCCTTGTCCGCGTGAAAAATACCTTCAATCCTTCCCATCCCGGCACGATGATCGTCCGGGATGGCCACCGTGATCCCCGGGTGGTGAAGGCGCTTACGTATATCGCAAACGTCGGGTCCATAAACATCAACGGTGCACAGATGGTCGGGCGGCCGGGTGTCGCAAAATCCATCTTCTCTGCGCTTGCCGATCACGAGGTGAACGTGATGATGATCTCGCAGGGGTCATCGGAGGCCAACATCTCGCTGATCGTTGATGAACCGCATCTCGACATTGCCGTGGAGTCTCTCTCGGGACTCGTAAAACAGGGGGTCATGCGCGACGTGACGTATGACCATAATGTCTGTGCGGTCGCGGTTGTGGGTGCCGGCATGGCTGGAGCACCGGGGACTGGTGGGAGAATCTTCACTGCGCTCGGCAATGCCGGCGTCAACGTGATGATGATCTCGCAGGGATCATCGGAAGCCAACATCTCATTTGTCGTGAAACAGGAGGATGGCCCGCGGGCGGTCCGGGTTCTCCATGACGAGTTCAGGCTCTCAGAGGAGTGCGATGACTGAGAATGCCTACCGCGATGCGGGGGTGGATATCGATCTTGAGGCAACTGCCATACAGGCTCTGGTAAAAAACCTAAGCTACCGGCGAAAAGGGAAGTACACGATGCTCGGGAGCGTCGGGCATTTTGCCGGGCTGATCGACTTCGGAAAGAAGGCACTTGCGCTCACGACTGATGGTGTGGGGACAAAGATGCTGGTTGCCGATCACCTTCAGGACTGGACCACGGTGGGTATCGATTGCATCGCGATGAACGTAAACGACCTCTATGTCATGAACATGGAGCCGGTCGCATTTGTGGACTACATCGCAACCGACCGTATCTCGGTGGAGAAGATGGCGCAGATCGGTATCGGCCTCAACGAGGGCGCCCGGCAGGCCAACATCGATATTGTAGGCGGTGAAACGGCATCCCTCCGTGGGCTTGTGAACGGGCTTGACCTTGCCGGTACCTGCGTAGGGGTCCAGGCAAAGGACCGGATCGTGAATGGCGAAACAATCCGTCCTGGTAACAAAATTATCGGCGTCCCGTCCACCGGTGTCCATAGCAACGGCCTCTCCCTTGCACGCCGGATCGTGGAGACGTACGCGGGCTACGATGAGAGACTGAAAAACGGCAGGACGCTGGGCCGGGAACTCCTCATACCGACCCGCATCTACCACGAAAGCCTGCGGGTTGCCGGGTCCTTCGAGGTGCGTGGCATGTGCCATGTCACAGGGGGGGGTCTCCTGAACTTCACCCGGCTGAGCCGGTTCGGGTTCCGGTTTGACCGGCCGATCCAACCGCCGGAGATATTTACGTGGCTGCAGGAGACCGGCAGTGTCTCGACGATGGAGATGTACCGCACCTTCAACATGGGAATGGGTTATGCCTATGTCGTCCCAGCGGCAGCTGTGGAGGGTGTGCTCAGCGCCGTGAACGGCGCTCAGCTGGTTGGCGAGGTGATCGAGCGGTCGGGTGCATGGCTGGGGAACACCCGGATAACGTAGAAAACCATGCGGAAAAAGAAACCTGCCACAAATATGCAGCGTTGTTCTCTCCTACTTTTTTCTCGACTCTACAAACAAATATCCTGTCAAAGAAATTTCTTTGCCTGATGGGGATATACACCGCAGAAACAATGATATAAACCATTTTTAATTTATCTTTATTAAAGTTAAATGAGAAGTATTATAAATACAAGTCTCCCACCTCATTATCGTCCACTTGAGAAACATGCACCCAAGGAGGACACAGACGCCATCGATACACGCATAGATAAGGAAGGTTTACATCCATTGTCGGGCGACAGGATATCCTGAAAGGCAGAGCGTACCCTGATCTTTCCGGCACGGACACGAAAACCCACCTCATTTTTATCTAAAAAGTTCCATCCAGATTGTCGTTACCCCACCTGATGGATGTGAGAATACTTATAAAGACAATCATATGGTCTTATAGTAATTAAGTAAAATAATTACAATTACCTGCAATATACCGCAATCTTCCTCCCAGCCTCCGTTAAATTATATTGTTCAATTGGTATACGAAAATCATGGAATCACAGCGAACCTCACAGCTATCGATCATCAAAATAAACAGAGCGTATTAATTTTTTATATTTGTAAACTAATTTACAATGAACAGGTGCCATGTTTCCTCATGGTACGTGAATATTTTCTCACATCCGGGTCAGGTAGCACGGTATGGTCAAGCGTTATCTCTCACTTTGCTCTCTTGAAGAGGCGCGGCATATCTTAAAGACCTCATTTGAACCGCCGGAGCGGACAGAGACAATCCCGGTCACACAGTCGCTGGGACGGGTGCTCGCAGCCCCGGTCTACGCGAAATATTCAGTGCCTGAAAGAAACCTCGCCGCGATGGACGGCATCGCCGTCAGGAGCTCTGACACTCTCCATGCCAGTGACCAGATACCGGTCATGCTATCCCGGTTTGCCCGCGTTAACACCGGTAACATCGTCCCTCCGGAATTTGACGCGGTGATCATGATTGAGGACACCTGGCAGGACGGTGAACGGTTCCTGGTACGTAAAGCTGCAGCACCTTGGCAGCATATCCGGATGGCAGGTGAGGATATCAGGGCGAACCGTCTCGTCCTTCCTCGAGGCCACCAGGTTCGTGCATTCGATATTGGTGCGCTGGCGACCTACGGGATCGTAACCCTTGATGTCCACACCGTGCAGGTCGGGATCATACCGACAGGCAGCGAACTCGTCCCGCTGGGAGTGCGCCCGGCGCCGGGGCAAGTTGTTGAGAGCAACACGATCATGGCCCAGGTCTTCCTCGATTCCATGGGTGCACACTGCAGCCGTTCGCCCATTGTCCGTGATGACCCCGGGGAGATTGAACAGGCGCTTCTCTCTGCAGTAAAGACCAGTGACCTTGTCCTTATATCTGCCGGCTCTTCTGCAGGTACCCGTGACTTCACGGCCAACGTAATTGCAACGCTTGGTGAGCTTCTTTTCCACGGTGTGGCAGTCAAGCCGGGAAAACCGGTGATGGCTGGAAATATCGGGGGTAAACCGGTTATCGGACTGCCTGGATATCCACTTGCGGCACAGACGGTCCTCCGCGAGTTTGTGGCACCGCTCCTAGAATGGTGGGGGCTTGCGCCGCCGCAGCGGCATGCTATCCGGGCAAAACTTTCCACAGCGCTTTCCTCCGATCCCGGATTCGATGAATTTGTGCCCGTCTCAGTAGGCCGGATCGGGATAGACTGCTGGGGGATTGCACATTCACGAGGCTCAGGGATACAGATGGCGACCGTCAAAGCCAACAGCTATGTACACATCCCGGCGCAGGTTGAAGGATACGAGGCCGGATACGAACTGGAAATGTTCCTGACCACGGATCCCGGGAGAATCGAGAGGACAATTCTTCTCTCGGGCACGGTCGAACCGGCTCTTGAGGAGCTGGGTGCCATTGCACACAGCCAGGGTATGTTCCTGCATGTTGAGAACACTGGTAACATGGGGGCAATCCTCATGCTCAGGCGCGGTTCCTGCCACGCTGCAGCAATCTGCATGCCAGTCCTGCCAGCCCAGTCCCGGTACCGGTTCATTGTGCCGCATCTCGCATCGATGGATCTCGCTTTTGTCCACATCGCCACACTCCAGCAGGGCATCGCATCCCGGGATGATGTGACGCCGAAACAACTTACCTCCAAACAATGCATCAACACAAGGAAGGATTCCCCCGAGCGGATGATATTCGATGCGCTCCTTGAATCTCAGGGCATCGACCCGTCCCGGATTGCTGGATACGAGCACGAAGTAGCGAATTCTCCGGCGGTCGCTGCTGCAGTTCTCAATGGCAGCGCGGAAGCAGGGATCTGTTCATATGGAGCGGCTCATGCCCGCGGTCTCAGGTTTATTCCGGTTGCGCAGGAACGGTATGAACTGGCGTTCTGCCAGGAGATGCTTGAAGATCCGCGTGTATGCAGCCTCATTTCGATGATCAATACCCTGGAATACCGACAAGTGCTGGATCGCATTGGCATATATGATACAACGAGGACCGGAACCATTCGCTTCAGCGCCATGGATAATCCGGAGCCCGGTATTGCGCTTGACAGCAAATCCTCGCTGATTAATTAATTTACAAGGTCTATCCTTGGCGCCCCGCTGTCGGCCAGTGCAGGTACCATCTCTTACCATCTCTTGGAATATCCCGCTAACGGTATTCCTGTCGTTGCCACTGAACGGAGAGACAGATCTAAAATTAATTTCACGGCATCGCATCCAAAAAGCCTTCCTTCATACCGTAAAATCCTGTCGCACGGGTCGAATCTTTCTAATGTACCGGCAGGCTCCCAAAAAAATGAAGTCTCAGGTAATCGATCTGGATCCATCTTGTAAAAATGTCCAAAGATTAAAGCAAAAGCCCAAGGAAACAGAAATAAAACAGCAATTCCAGAAAGCAAAAAGGCGTTGTGTTAGTCCACAGCGATCATCACTTCGCTGGATTTGATGACCGCGGAGGCAGGTACACCGACGGCAAGCCCGAGGTTTTCCACCGATTTTTTGGTGATGATCGAGGTGATCTCCTGCCCGCCGGGGAGTTCGATAGTGACTTCGGAGTTGACAGCTCCCGGTACGATCTTCTTTACTTTTCCCTTCAGGATGTTCCGTGCACTGATCTTCATGCGCTTCACCACTGTTCTCATACGTGATACCAGTATTTGAAAATGCGTATCCTGCCTCCTCCCGGAAGAACAAATGTGAATATATGGGTGTGTGATTGAAACCGGGGGACAAGCATGGTCGGCAACTTCCTGATTGGACCTGAGAACGATTTGCATAAACAGGTTTGATCTGGCGTTTTCCGGCAAGTGTGATAAAAATAAATCATACTCTGGTAATTGTTAATGTCATTCAATTAACATGACAATGGAATTAAAAAAAATTAATAAACAATCCCATCAATACGCAATATCCTCTCATTATATCCGGTAAAAAGGATGGATAAAGATGAAATGGACATTTGTTTCCCAACAGGTTCTTCTTGTCAGTATCGCATGTACGCTGCTGCTCCTCACGGTTTTCTTCACCGGCTGCACATCCAGCACCCAGCAGGCAGCAACTCCTGTAGCCACCGTTGTGGCAACCCCCGCCGCCACACCGCAGACGGTGACCACGGTTGCCATGCAGTCTCCTACCAAGGTCGCGACCACCAGCACGCCTGCACCAGTCTTTACCCCATTGTCAGGAAACCTTGTCGTCTTCACGGCTGCCTCACTGAGTGGCGCTTCGATAATGATCGGACCCTCGTTTACCGCTGCTTACCCTGGAACCACTGTCACCTTCAACCTTGACGGAACGCAGGCGCTCAAGACACAGGTCGAGAACGGCGCATATGCCGATGTCTTCATCTCCGCGAGCAACAGCTACACCAACACCCTGCAGAGCGAAGGCTACTTTGTGGACGGTACGGTCAAGAAGCTGGCGACCAACTATATTATCATGATCCTTCCGGCCTCCAACCCCGCCAATATCCAGTCGCTTGCCGACCTTGCAAAGCCCGGGGTGAAAATTGCAATGGAGGCCAAACAGGTTCCCGCCGGTACGGCAACACTCGTGGTGCTTGCCAACCTCGCAAATTCCACGTATAACCCGACCTGGGAGAACGCAACACTTGCCAACGTCGTGACCTATGAGACCTCCGAGCCGGCCGTCGCCACGAAGGTCTCCCTCGGGGAAGTCGATGCAGGATTTGTATACCAGTCCACTGCAGCCGCAGCTGCTCCCGGTATTTACAAGAGCATCGCAATTCCGGTAAAGTACAACTATCTCCAGACGTACACCATCGGTATCCTCAAAGAGAGTACCAACCAGCCTCAGGCTGCATGGTTTGAGCAGTTCATGCTCTCGTCGGCAGGACAGAATATCCTGAAGGACTACGGGTTCATGGGACCCTCCTAAAACACCCTGTCATTTTTATCGGTCAAGCTAGCATAGTATTCTTAACCCATTTTATACCGGAACCAACACGTATGATCTTGGCACCTCCCCGAAAACGCCGATATCGCCTCCCTTTCACCTACCTCGCTGCCGGTATCCTGATTGCAGTAGTTACGCTGTATCTCGCTCTGCCAATCCTCGCCCTCTTTCTCCGGATGACGCCGAATATGTTCTTTACCACCATTCACGATCCCGAAGTGTCAAGCGCACTCTGGCTGAGCCTGTATACAACAACGATCACCCTTGCCGTGGTCCTTCTCATCGGCACACCGTTTGCCTATTTCCATTCCCGGTACACGTATCCGGGAAAAGTGATTGTGGATACGCTCATCGATCTCCCACTGGTCCTCCCCCCGGCCGTCGCCGGTGTTGCCCTCCTCATGCTCTATGGTCGGGTCGGAGTTCTCGGCCGGTACTTCAACATGTTCGGGATCTCGCTTGCCTTTACCGCGCTTGCAGTAATCATGGCGCAGATCTTCGTTGCGTCGCCGTTCTACCTCCGGCAGGCAAAATCCCTCTTTGAGCAGCTGGATCCGGCCTACGAGCAGACCGCACGGACGCTCGGGGCATCGTCGCTGCGGACCCTGACACGGGTCATCCTACCCATGACGGCCGGCGGCCTCGTATCCGGCGCGGTCATGACCTTCGGGCGGGCGCTGGGGGAGTTCGGCGCGACGATCATGTTTGCGGGCAACTTGCCCGGGGTGACCCAGACCATGCCGCTTGCGGTTTACGTTGGAATGGAGAGCAATGTCAATGTGGGGCTGACCATCTCAATAGTGCTGGTGATTATATCGTTTGGGATCATGGTCGCCGTGCGCTTAATCCAGAAGGGAGGGGCAAAGCATGCTTGAAGCAGCGATGGTAAAACGCCTCCGGGACTATACCCTCAATTTCAGGATGAGCATACAGCCCGGCGAGATCATGGCTCTTATGGGGATGAACGGAGCGGGCAAGTCAACGACCCTCAACATCATCGGGGGACTGCTCCATCCGGATACTGCCACGATCACTCTCAATGGCGAGTATCTCTGCAACACGGACAAAGGCATCAATGTACCTGCCGAAGATCGCCGAATCGGGTATGTTCTCCAGAATTCTGCAATATTCCCCCGAATGTCTGTGCGCGACAATGTTGCTTTTGGCCTCCATGCCCACCACGTCCCGCGCCCGGTTATCGCGGAGCGCGTCACATACTGGATGGATCACGTGCATATTGCGGAGTTGGCCATAGTCAAAGCTGGCAATCTTTCCGGCGGGCAGAAACAGAGAGTGGCACTCGCCCGGGCCCTTGCCATCGAGCCGGATCTCCTGATGCTTGACGAGCCGTTTACGGCACTTGATGCTGAGAGTACGACGACCGTAAAAGAGCTCACGCGGAAGTTTGTCAAAAAGCTGCAGATTCCCTGTATTGTGGTGACGCACCGAGTTGCCGACAGTGCGGAGATCGGCGACCGGGCCTGCGTGATCTGCGAGGGCAAAAAAGAGTGGGAAGGTAATCCTAAGGAGATACCGGAGCTCTGTACTGTCTGCCAGTGCAGGTGAATCCATTGAATCTGTTTTCACCGTCAATTTTTGATAAGGGATGGTGGGAATGAACAAGTAAAACCCCCAAATCACTATAATAAAAAAAAAACAAAGTGGATATGATTCGACCTGCTGAAGTAGCAGGTTTTGGGGATCAAACCGTCCGTTTTGGATCAGCAGCCAGGATCTCATCCCGATTCAGTTTATTTATCTGATACAGTATCCGATGGATTTTAGATCTCAACTAAAGGAATATAGAAGGGCCTGCGGTTTTCTGATGAGCATGGTATTCCCTGCTATGCCATCCCCGTTAAAATCAGAATTCCGGCAATTCCCCGTATTCGCATATTCGTGCTTTCTCAGAGATGATGGCGCTGTTGCCCAGCGGGTCCTGCAGGATGAGCGTGAATGGGAAGCTTCCTGTTCTCACCGCCGCGATATTGTCCAGGATCCGGTGGGCATTCTCTCTCTCTTCCTCCGTCCCCCAGCTGATTGCACCCTTCACGACGTTTTCGATCCGATCCATCACTCCCTCAACATTGGTGACAAAACCCTGACAGGCCGGCCCCGGGTCGATCCGGACGCCCATTTCCGGGATCGCGAGGGCGCCGCTCATGCTCCGGACCACGCGGATGGTGAGGTCATCAGCCGTAGTGACCGCGAGTTCGTACCGCACCGGCTCGCCTTCTCCCAGAAGCTGGGTATCCACGTACCGGAAGCCGCACGCATCACAGCTCGCGCTGACGATAAGGATATCAGAAAAATAAGGGATATTTTCCGTCTGATATAGGTATTCTATTTCAGTATTGCAGGATGGACACGGCCCCGGGATAATCTTCCGCACGAATTTACCCGCCGATCTTATCGCGGGAGATCTTGACCGACATCGGGGTGAGCACCACGTACCGCTGATCCCCGAGGCCGATGATGTCGCCATTGACATCCTTTGCGACTTCTTTTAAGTCCTTGAGCACGCGCTCGTAGGAGATCTTGTCCATCTTCAAGCGTGAAATATCGACAATGACGATGTTGCCGTTATAGACCTCGTCCTTGACCCGGGGAGTGTCCTTAAGATCCGCAATGGTCGCGATCTTGACGAGAAGCGCCGGGGCACCGCCATGCTCTTCATAGGAACTGAGGTCAAGTTCCATATAATCATCGTCCGTGCTGCCGGAACTCTTCCCAAGAAGCGTATCAATGATTTTAACCATAAAAAAACTGTATGGCGAATTTTATTTAATAGTATCTATTTAGAAAGGGCCCGGCAGGCATTTTCTCCATGGAAAAGGGGGTTTTTTCCCGTTTTCCTGCCATGTTTACCGGCCTTATGACCCGCTAGAGTTCCACGTTCCAGAGTTCATCGCCGACATGATGGAAATTCCTGCACATTTTACCTGATGCGCTCCCGAGTATCGCGGCACCATCCATAAGGGCGAGGCCGATCGCGAGTGGTTTTCCGTGTCGTTGATCGACAATCTGGACCGGCTGCCCCTTCTTCACATCGGAAGTCACCGCCACGATTCCGGGCCTCATCGCGTCTGCACCGTTTACGACATAGGGGATTGCGCCAGCATCAACGGTCACCCGGCGTTCCGGAAACGGGCATTCGACAGCGCCTTTTAGTGTGGGAAAGACCCATCCCCCTTTTTCCATCAGGAGGGGCTTTTTGTTTACCAGATAGATCCCAAGATCTGCATTGGTTTCGAGAATCTCGATCATCACTGACTGGAAGAGCGCAGCCGATGGGCCAATCTGGGCAGCAAGGCGTTCAAAAAGATCCTGTACCTGTCCTTTACGTATCGAATGCCGTTTTTTTATGACAATTTTTTTCATCGCACTGTTCTTACATTCTTTTCCGCTGGCTCTAAAATTTTTCCTCCAACGTGATTTGGTACTATCTGGATCGCGAAAATATCGTTTTTTGCGGTGCGTTGCGTGAGAAACTTTATTGACGGTTCCCGGACTACGGTATGTTTAAGTAGAGTGCTCGCGCACATATATTACTCCAGAATGATGGTAACGCAGGGTAATAATATGACTAAAAGACCTTTGGATATTTTGGATCAGGTGCTGAACCGCCAGCCCGTGCTGGTATCCCTCAAGGGCGGGAGAGAGATACGGGGGATCCTCCAGGGATACGATGTTCATATGAATCTTGTACTTGACAAGGCTGAGGAAATGGAGAACGGGCAGGTACAGAAGGTGGGGACGCTCATCGTTCGCGGAGATAATGTGATATATATCTCGCCATCACTGGAGACTCCGGAGAAATAAAATGTCAAAAGGCACGCCATCAATGGGCAAGATGAACAAGAAGACTCACATCGCCTGCAGGCGCTGTGGGCGGATTTCGTACCACGCCCAGAAGAAGGTCTGCTCTGCCTGCGGATTTGGCAGGAGCAGCAGGCTACGCAGCTATAAGTGGACAACGAAAAGACCAAAAATCCCAACGCACTAACATACAACTATGTGTGGTATCGTTGGCATCCTTGATGCTGGCGGTGTTTCTATCCAGCTCTATGATGCCATGTATGCACTCCAGCACCGTGGCCAGGAGAGCGCCGGAATATCCACGTTTGATGGGACAAACCTCTGTAAATTCAAGGGGCAGGGGCTTGTTGCCGATGTTTTTTCCCTGAAAATATTAAAAGATCTCAAGGGAACTGCCGGCATCGGGCATGTGCGGTATCCGACAACCGGTGCAAATCTTCCCGAAAATATCCAACCTCTCAATTTTCAATTCCAGGATCATTTCATCTCTGTTGCACACAACGGAAACCTTGTAAATACCATTGATCTCCGTAGCGAATTCGAGATGGCTGGTCAGATCTTCACGACGACAACGGATACGGAGGTCATCGCCAAGATCCTGATTGATGAGATCAGCAAGTCCGGAATCGTGGAAGATGCGGTCAGTGTCTGCATGCACCGGCTGCACGGTTCATATTCAGTAGTGATGATGATTGATGGTGTCATCTACGCATTCCGCGACCCGCTGGGGATCAAGCCGTTCTGTCTGGGAAAGCTCGAGAACGGGTACATCGTCGCATCCGAGAGCGTAGCCGTCGATGCGCTTGGCGGAAAATTCCTTCGGGATGTGAAGCCGGGAGAACTGATCCGGATGGATGCAGATGGGATCCGGTGCACGCAGATCGCAGTCGCCGGCAAGCGTGCCCACTGCATTTTCGAGTATATCTATTTCGCCCGGGCAGATGCCGTGATTGACGGTGTGTTGGTCTATGACGTGAGGCGGACGATCGGCCAACAGCTCCATGAAGAAGCACCGGTGAAGGCAGACTCGGTCTGCTCGGTGCCAGACTCAGGCACGGCATACGCGATTGGGTATGCCGAGCGGTCGAAGATCCCGTTTGTCGAGAGCCTGATGAAGAACCGGTATACAGGCCGAACGTTCATCATGCCCAGTCAGCGGGAGCGGGAGAGGGCGGTCCGGATCAAGCTCAACCCAATTCCAGCGCACCTGAAAGATAAATCAATAGTCCTGGTAGATGACAGCATTGTCAGGGGTACTACTTCGAAGCGGATCATCGACATGATGCGGGAGGCAGGAGCACGGGAAGTGCATATGCGGATCGGGTCGCCGGCGATCAAATCTCCATGCTATCTTGGCGTGGATATGCCAACCCGGCAGGAACTGATCGCCAGCGACAAGATTGAGGACGAGGTCAGGCACAACATCTCCGCCACCACCCTCCACCACATTTCGCTTGAGGCCCTCATCAGTGCGATCGGATTCGACCATGATGACCTCTGCACCGGCTGCCTGACCGGCTGCTACCCGCTCTCCATTGATGGTGAGACCGCCCAGCCTCGGCAGATCGATTTTGTCGACCAGACCTACCAATCCAAGCTTGAGTCGTTTGAAGCGGGGACGGAATCATAGGAATAATTTTTTTGGTGGATCTCTCCGCCCTTCACCGGAAGAGATTTCCCGGCAAGAGAACCACCGGATATGTTCAGAAATTCCGAAAGAAGTTTTTTGGGCGTGGAGAAAACCGGGCACTTCAATTTATCCATCTGCGTGAGCCCATATGTATGCCACGGCCTACCCGCACGTGTCTACAGCACGTACTTGCAGCCATCGTTTCGTAACGCTTCCCGTCGGATCTCGTAATCGGGCATCAGCGCACGCAAGTGATCCCAGAACCGCAATGAATGATTCTTATGACGGATGTGGCAGAGCTCATGGGCGACGACATACTCGATCTGGCTGATGGGCGCCATGATCAGGGCCATGTTAAAATTGAGGCTGTTCCTGTACCCACAGCTTCCCCAGCGCCCCTTCATCCGTTTCACTTTGAACGGGGGTGCCGGGATATCCAACCGGAGTGCATACCACTCCACCATCTCCCCAATCTGCTGGAATGTGCCGGCCCGATACCATTCGAGGAGCGCACTCTTCACGAATTGCCGGCAGTGCCGGTCGTCAGCGCCATACGGTACGGATACATCGATATAACCGCCCTGCAGCATGACCCGGGGTGAACCATCGCCGTCATGCACGGCAAGACGGTACTGCCTGCCAAGATAGAGGAAGATCTCCCCGTCCACATAATCTTTGGGAGCGGTGAACTGCCGGATCGTGTCGAACCAGGCGATCTTCTTCTCGATCCACGGGGCTTTCTGCTCGACCAGATCCCGGATCCGGGCCTGCGACGCCTGGAGTGGGGCATGGATCGTTACAGATTTGTCGGGATGAACTTCTATAGTCAGATTCCTGCGTTGCTTCCGATAAATAACAGTATACGGGATGGCCGTTGCGCCGCAATGGGCCGTGCCGATGACCGTTTCAGCAACCACTTTCAAGCTGCCAGCCAACCCGTTATGAATTCCATAATATAATCGACCTATGGTCACGGAATTATTTCTTCCTTTTGCAGGGTGAATGACAGCGTTTTACAATAAATCCGGAAAAACGTTTCATCTTATATATCCTGAAAAACCGGGTCTGCTTAAAAAAATTAGGATTGCGATGGCTGCTTCGGATCCTGTGCGTCCTGCTTTTTTACTATCGTTTTTGCAAGCGCGATGGTGCCTGTCATGTCCCCGAGTGTCATGGTCTGGAGAGCAGTTGACGGGACTATGACGATCGTCGCATTTGCCTTCAATCCGTCATAGAGCATGTTCATCGCCCGAAGATGCAGGGCCGTGGGATTATTGATATACGTCTTTGCGGCCTGCTCAAACTTCTCCGCGATCTGCCGTTCGGAATCCCCGAGAATGACACGGGCCTGCCGCTCCCGTTCTGCCTGGGCCTGCATGGACATCGCGTCCTGGAGAGCGCTCGGGATCACCACGTCCCGGATCTCGACAGAGAGCACCTTGATGCCCCAACCTTTGATCCTGCCTTCGATCGTTTTCTGGAGCTCGATATCGATCGCTTCTCTGCCCGTGAGCATCTCGGAAAGGAACGTTTTGCCGATGACGTCCCGGAGAGCCGTCTGTGATGCGAGGAATACCGCCTCCCTGTAATTCATGACTTCGAGCGCGGCCTTCTCCACATCGATCACCTGCCAGAAGAGTACTGCATCGACATTGACAGGAACTGTATCCTTTGTCAGGGTCTGTTCGGCATTGAATGATGTCGTGACAACCCGGATATCGATCAGGTACGCGACCCGGTTGAAAAACGGGATAATGAAGAACACCCCGGGACCCCTGATGCCGACGAATCTCCCGAGGAAAAGGACTACCATCCGCTCCCACTGGTTGGCAATCCGTATCGCCATGGCCAGAAGCACAACAACCACAATCAGAATTATCGCAACAATCGTGAGGGTGAAAGTATCCGTTGTTAATTCCTCCCTGAACCGTCCATCCTATAATAGTCCCCGATGGGCAAAAGAGGAGTATCTACCGAAAGTATATATTTGTGGTGATAGTGCCGTAAAGGCCGTTATCTTCTGCGGGAATCTTTCCCCTTTGTCAATGGGTTAAGGGATGTGCGCAGGACATACGACATTGGCCCGGAATTCCGTCGCTGGCTTGGAAAATTCCGGCGCACGGGAAAGAACCGCAAGAAAAGCCCGTATCCGGAAAAGTCGTACTTAAAAATAGCGAGGGATGGATTTGAACCATCGATCTACGGGTTATGAGCCCGTCGGGATATCCTGACTACCCTACCTCGCTCCTTCAATCAGGGTTATATTATTGTCGGCATGCGCTGATATACTTTGCCCACTTACCCCGAAGATTACTCATAAGTCATCAGCAGGGTGTTTTGTTCGCTAGATTAATTAGCAGCATGGGCATATTAAACGAGCATGGACGATGATGAACTTGCCAGAATACGAGAAAAGCGGATACAGGAGCTGAAGGATAGAACGGGACGCGCAACAACAGCTGGCAGTGTTATCACGATCAGTCAGCAGCAGATCTCCCAGATTTTACAACAGCACCCGGCGCTCGTGATCGACTTCTGGGCGGAATGGTGCGGCCCCTGCCGGCGGGTCTCTCCGGCTATCGAGGAACTTGCGCACGAATTTGCCGGCAGGGTCACATTCGGCAAATGCAATACTGATGAAAATCAGCAGCTGGCGATGCAGCTTGCCATCTCTGCCATCCCCAATATTGTCTTCTTCTCGCACGGGAAGATGGTGGACCGGATCATTGGCGCATATCCCAAGGAAGCGATTAGGGATAAAGTGATCCGGAATTTCCGGCTGGACTGATCTTTTTCATCGTTACCTGAAGAAGTGCTCAATAGCAACACCGCTGTAACATCCATCTACCATGCCGGGAGAATGGAGTACCGATCTCCTAAATAATTACATACTTGACGTTGTAGACGCAATAGTAATTGAGAAACATGGTTGCAGCATCAGACCGAGATAAGGATGAACATATCATTGAAGCGATGGGCAGATGCCGGGTCGTCATCCGGAACGGGCATGTTGTGGAAGTCGGTGAGGCGACAATCACCGATTGCCCGCTTGCGAAGCGGTTCGCGTACCCGGTGCCCGATATTAATAAAGAATCCGTGAAAGCAAACATCGAGCATCGGATCAAGGCGTTTGGCATGTGCACACCTGAGCGCGAGGTGCTGGACAACCGTGAATTTGTCGGTTTTGGAGCCTCAGAGCTCCTCAGTTTCGGCATCCGTGCCGATCTCATCGATGCCGTGGTTCTCGCGTGTGATGGGGCAGGGACCGTTGTCGTAACGAAGCCCGCAATGGTGCAAGGCATCGGAGGAAGGATGTCCGGGCTCGTCAGGACGTTCCCATATATCCCAGTGATGGATCGTATTGAACAGGGAGGCGGCCTTGTCCTTGACCGTGAAAATGCAACGATCGATCAGGTGGCAGGTGTCGCCCTCGCGAATGAAGCAGGCTTCTCCCGGATCGCAGTCACCGTTGCCCTGCCCGGAGCAGCAGCGGCGATACGCAGGATACATCCCGATACCATGATCTTTGCAGTGCATGTTACCGGTCTTTTACGGGAGGAGGCGGAATCGCTCGTCGCTGCCTCCGATCTGGTGACGGCTTGTGCCTCAAAGACCGTACGGGAGGCTGCCGGTGCCAGGGCGCTCGTCCAGGCCGGAGTGTCAGTCCCGGTCTATGCGGTAACAAAGAAAGGAAAAGAGTTGATCATTGAGAAGATCCGCCAGTCAGATGAACCGGTCCTGATCAAACCCACGAAGCTCCCGGCACTCACCGGAGATCAGCCAAAGCCGCTGATTTGAGACGGGATACTGTAATATTTTGTATTACCCATCCAACATCCGGAAAAACATCAATACCGAACGATTATCGATATAATAATAATACAAAAATAGGACTGGAGACAAGGAGTTATTCTACCCCGCTCTTCTCGTTGATTTTTGCCGCCATGATAAAATCGTTGAGAGTCAGGCCGCCTGCGGGGTAGGTATAGTAACTGACCTCAACAAATTTTCCCTCGGTAAGCGATATGTCAGGAATATGTCCATCCTCCGTTGAAAGCGTAAGAATATCGTTGATGAAGGTGATGGACTTCCCGCTGTCGCGAAAGGTAAAGACTCTGGTGAGGTGCCCGTTCTCGAGTGACCAGCCAGGTACTTCCCTGAGCAGTTCGAAGGTCTCCTTTCGCGTGATTGGGGGGGATCCAGGTCGGTAGGTTGTGCACTTTTTCTGTGCGAGTTCCATGGTTACTTCTCCACCGTTTAACCAAAAAAAGGTTCGTACCGGCGGAGGTATATGCCAGAAAGACCATAACATGGCCGGCACAATGCATGTATACGAACGGGTCATCGGTATTTTCTGAACTGCATGAATCGCTCCAGACGGTTCTTTCCCAGCGACTGGAGTGGACCGGACTGCGGGATGTACAGGAGTTTACGTACAGGGCGGTCACAACAGGTGATGACGTACTGGTCATCGCACCTACGGCCGGGGGGAAATCCGAGGCGGCCATCATTCCGGTGATGGACGACATTCTGAAAAATGGCCGAAAAGGCGTCTCCTGTCTCTGCATCTTCCCGTTGAAGGCCCTCATTAACGATCAGGAGGAGCGTTTTTTTGCATTCTGTGTACCGGCAGGCCTTTCCGTGATGAAGTGGCATGGTGATGTTCCGAGAGGTGAGCGTGGGTGGAAAGACGGGGAGGCCCCGAGCTTCCTGATGATTACACCCGAATCACTCGAGGTTCTCCTGCTGGAGAAGAACCTCTCAAAAGAACTGGGCAACCTCCGGTACGTTATCGTCGATGAGATCCATCACTTCGTGGAATCAGAACGGGGAGTACACCTGAAGATCCTGCTCGATCGGCTCGATCAAATCACCGGGGTCCCCATACAGCGGGTTGGTCTTTCTGCAACAGTCGGCAATCCCGAGGAAATTCTCTCA
>Ga0326728_10000755_pt1:87500-122871 | contig 122871 bp, 130 predicted proteins | sample MB3enrmetagenome_FD_207602 | JGI IMG/M metagenome (GOLD analysis project Ga0326728, IMG submission 207602) | Lab enriched peat soil microbial communities from McLean, Ithaca, NY, United States - MB31MN | ecosystem: Environmental > Terrestrial > Soil > Wetlands > Peat | place... | reverse complement strand
GCCGCGGCTCGCACCGTAGAGGCTCTGTGGAACGCCATCGCCAAGGCTCTCGACGCCTTCTCCCCAGAAGAATGCGGCGCCTATCTCAAAAACTCAGGCTATTCTAACTAAACGGGTAATGCTCTAGGAAGCCGCTGGACGCATTTTTCGCCTATCGAGGCACTGACCCACCCCAAAACGGGGAGGCCCTCTGTGAGGCCTTATAGCGCGTTCTGGGGGTATAGGAAAAATGTATTAATATATTAATTAATGTTAATAACACTGCGTTTCACGTGAAACAATTTTCCTATTCCTTTTTCTTCCGCCTCAGCTCCGCCCAGTAATCCAGGCGCTTTTTGATTTCCCTTTCAAAGCCGCGTTCTGCCGGACGGTAGAAACTCTGCCGCGCCATGCCGTCGGGAAAATAATTCTGGCCTGAGAAGGCTTCGGGCGTGTCGTGATCGTACGCATAGCCTTTGCCGTAGCCTTGCTCCTGCATGAGTTTGGTCGGCGCGTTCAAAATATGTTTCGGCGGCATGAGCGAGCCGTATTCTTTTGCCGAAGCTTGCGCCGCGCCTAACGCGACATACGTTGCATTCGATTTCGGCGCAGTCGCCAGAAAGACAACGGCCTCGGCCAACGCAAGTTCGCCTTCAGGGCTTCCCATGCGCTCGTAAGCCTCCCATGCCGCCAATGTCAGAGGCAACGCTTGCGGATCGGCAAGGCCGATGTCTTCGCTCGCAAAGCGCGTCAGGCGTCGCGCGATGTATCGCGGGTCTTCGCCGCCCGTCAGCATTCGCGCGAACCAGTACAGCGCCGCGTCACAATCCGAGCCGCGCAACGATTTATGCAAGGCGCTGATGAGATTGTAATGGCCTTCCTGCGCTTTGTCGTAAAGAGGCGCGCGCTTCTGCACAAACGCGGCCAACGCGGCAGGATCGAACGGTTTGGCGGCTTTTTGCGTCAGGATTTCCTCGGCCATCACCAGCACATAACGCCCGTCGCCATCGGCCATCGCTTTAAGCGCCGTGCGCGCTTCATCCGTGAGAGGAAGTTTGCGTTTCTCCGTTTCTTCGGCGCGGGTTAAGAGTAATTCCAGCGCCGCATCGTCCAATCGATTAAGCACCAGCACCTGACACCGCGAGAGCAAAGCGCCGTTGAGCTCGAACGACGGGTTTTCCGTCGTCGCGCCGACCAACACGACCGTGCCGTCTTCGACATAAGGCAACAGAACGTCCTGCTGCGCGCGGTTGAAGCGGTGAACCTCGTCGACAAACAGAAGGGTCCCCTGCCCCGCCGCGCGGCGGTCTTGCGCCGCTTCGAAAATCTTGCGTAAATCCGCCACGCCCGAAGCCGTCGCGGACACCGGATCGAAGGTAAGCCCCACGGCATCAGCCAACAGCCGCGCGATTGTTGTTTTGCCGCACCCTGGCGGTCCCCAGAGAATGAGCGAAGCCAGGCGCTTCGCCGCAACCATGCGCCCGATGGGCGCGTCAGCCGCCAGTACATGATCCTGGCCTACGACTTCGGCAAGCGTCTTGGGCCGCAGCCGGTCGGCCAGTGGACGGGCCACTGTAGAACTAAAAAGCGAGGATTCCTGTTTTTTCATCCCCTCACCATCAAACTAATCACATTCTCCCCGCGGCGAATGGAAAGACGCCAGCCATTGACGGCGGGCTTTTGCAAGGCGGCCATAACGTCGCCGACCGTGGCGACATCGGCGTTGTTGATGCGTTGAATGATATCGCCGGGCTGGAATCCAAGTTGCGACGCATTTCCGTTATTGGCTATTTTCAACACAACCACGCCGTGATCAGGGCCGTGAATTCCATATTCCTCGCCGACCGCCGGCGACAGATTGGCAATCACAGCGCCCGCCAGAGGGTTCCGGCCATTGACGCGCGTCTCGTCGCGCGGCGGATCTTCCGGCGGCGCAATCAGTTTAAAGGGAAGGCTTATTTTTTTGCCCTCGCGAAGAACGTCGAGATCGGCCTCCGCCCCCACATCCAGCGTAGCGATACGATAACGGAAAGCGCCGGGATCGTCGATTTCCTTGCCGTTCACGGCCACGATTACATCGCCTGTTTTCAGCCCGGCCTTTCTAGCGGGGCTGGCTGGATGAACCGTTTTCACAAGCATCCCCATCGGACGCGGCAGATTGAGCGAAGCAGCGACGTCCGGCGTGACCTCCTGCCCTTCGATGCCCGTCCACGGACGAACGACATTCTTCTTCCCCGAAGCCTCGGCGTTCACGACAACGCGCACCATGTTCGATGGCACGGCGAATCCGATGCCCAGATTGCCGCCGCTGCGCGAGTAAATTGCCGAATTGATGCCGACCAACTTGCCATCCATCGTCACCAGAGCGCCGCCGGAATTACCCGGATTGATGGCGGCGTCGGTCTGGATGAAATAATTCAGGTCATTGATGTCGAGCGACGAACGCGCCAGCGCGGAGATAATGCCGCTTGTCACCGTTTGCCCCACGCCGAATGGATTGCCGATGGCCAGCACGAGATCGCCAACTTCGACGTTGTCGGAATCCTTCAATTCAAGATAAGGCAGTGCCTCGCCTTTTGTGTCGATCCGCAGTACGGCGAGATCGGAGCGTTCATCCGCCGTGAGCAGCGTGGCTTCAAACTCGCGGCGGTCGGCAAGCACAACCGTAATCTGATCCGCGCCCGCGATGACGTGATAACTGGTGACAATCAGCCCGTCGGGGCGAATAATCACCCCGGAGCCGAGCGATTGTTCAAGCCTCTTTCGCGTCATGCCTTGCGGCAGATTGCCGCCGAAAAAATGCTGGAAAAAAGGATCGTCGAGAAATGGTGAAAGAACCCTCTGCTGCACGACCTTGCGCGAAGTGATGTTGACGACGGCAGGCTCGACGCGCTTGACGACAGGCGCGTAGCTGAACGTGATCTGCTGGGCAGAGGTTGGCGGAATTTTCGAGGTCTGCGCGATGCAGGGGATCGCGAACAACGCGGAAGTGATGGCGATGACAAGAAGTGCCGGAAAAAAAGACTTTTTCATGGTTTACCCCTGCTTCGTAAAACAGAAGGATTATTAAGTTTTTATTTTACCACCGACAACACATTGGTAAAAGAGGGCCGTAAGACTAACAATCAATGTTATTCCGGACAATTTTCTATTCGGCTCCGAAGGAGGCAAAAAAAACTTGATCCGGACTGACGTTTGGGGAATGGCCGCCTGACTTACAATCCCTTGCACCTCGGCAGGCAGTTTTTCAGGTCTTCGCGGCAATCGGCTTGGGCGCCGAAGAGGCCTGCCGGAATGTTGGGACTAACGCCGCGGCGCGCAGCGTCCGTATCGCCGCAGCGGGCGTAGTCGTCGTTACATGCCTTTATGCAGGCTTCGCGATCAGTTTCGATCGTCGTTACCGCGCCGCTTTTGCCGGTGTAAGTGTCGGCAGGAGGCTTTCCCGAAACGCAAGCGGCGAGCGTGCTCGCGAGAAGAATCGAGACGATCAGATTTTTCATGGCCCCGTGACTCCGCTGAAAGCGATGGGTATACCGTATTATTCTTCCGTCTTCTGCTCGGCTTCAACTGCCTCGGTTTCGTTCTGCTTGACGCCGCTGTTTTTGCCTTTGGCTTCGGGATCGCGATCGACCAGTTCGATGAACGCCATTGACGCGGCATCGCCGTAGCGAACCCCCGCCTTGAGAACGCGCGTGTAACCGCCCGCGCGCTTCTGATAACGCTCGGACAAAACGCCGAAAAGCTTCGCCACAGTTTCATCGTCGCGCAGCATGGCGAAGGCGCGGCGGCGATTAGCCAATCCGCCCTTTTTGCCCAGCGTAATCAAGCGCTCGACAATCGGGCGCAGGTCTTTCGCCTTGGGCAACGTGGTTTTGATTTGCTCGTGCTTGATGAGAGCCGCAGCCATATTGGCAAACATCGCCTGACGATGCGAGCTGGTGACATTGAGTTTACGGCCTGAGTATCCATGACGCATAACGACGTTCTCCTTCTATGGCTTGGCCCCTGTGATTTGCTCTTGCAGGAGCCGATTGTAGTAACAAGCCGAACCTGTGTTCCAGCATTCGGCTTTTGGGACTTCCTTAAAACGGTTCTTCCAGCTTCTTCGCCAGATCTTCAATGTTCTCAGGCGGCCAGTTCGGGATTTGCATGCCGAGGCCCAAGCCCATCTGCGAGAGCACCTCTTTGATTTCGTTCAGGCTCTTGCGGCCGAAATTCGGCGTCCGCAGCATTTCGGATTCCGATTTCTGAACCAAATCGCCGATGTAAACGATGTTGTCGTTCTTGAGGCAGTTGGCCGAACGCACGGACAATTCCAGTTCGTCCACCTTGCGAAGCAGATTGCGGTTGAACGGCAGATCGCCGACGGCGGCTTCCGTGGCAACCGTCGCGCGCGGCTCTTCGAAGTTGATGAAGAGCTGCAACTGATCCTGCAGAATACGCGCGGCGACAGCTACAGCGTCTTCCGGCGTGATCGACCCGTCGGTCTCTACCGTCAATGACAACTTGTCATAGTCGGTAACTTGGCCCACGCGGCTGTTTTCAATTTTGTAGGCCACCTTGCGAACGGGGCTGAACAGCGCATCGACCGGAATAAGGCCGATCGGCGTGTCTTCCTTGCGGAGCGCCGAGGCGGGAATATATCCCTTGCCGGTATCCAGCGTCATTTCCATCGCCAGTTTCGCGCCACGATCCAGATTGCAGATGACGAGATCGGGATTCATAATTTCGATGTCGCCCGTGGTTTCGATCTGCTTAGCCAGGACCTCGCCCGGCCCTTCGGCGCGCAGCCGGACCTTGCGGGGACCTTCGGCGTGCATACGCAGCGCCAGAGCCTTGATGTTCAGGATGATGTCGGTGACGTCCTCGCGCACGCCCGGCACCGAGGAAAATTCATGCAGCACGCCTTCGATCTGAATCGATGTGACAGCGGCGCCCTGCAGCGACGAGAGCAAAACGCGGCGCAGCGCGTTGCCCAACGTCATGCCAAAGCCGCGCTCCAGCGGCTCGATGACAAGAGTCGCCTCCCGTTTCGGATCGTTAGAAGCATGAATGTTTTTGTTGGCTTGAATGAGCGCTTTCCAATTTTTCTGCAACACGGATCGACCTCATTGGTTCGAGAAAAAGAGGCGGTAAACCGCCAAAAAGATATTAAACGCGGCGTTTCTTGCGGGGACGTACGCCGTTGTGCGGGATGGGCGTCACATCGCGGATCGACGTCACCATGAAACCGACGGCCTGCAATGCGCGCAGGGCGGATTCACGGCCCGATCCCGGTCCTTTCACTTCCACTTCAACGGTACGCACGCCATGCTCCATCGCCTTGCGGCCCGCGTCTTCAGCGGCCACCTGCGCCGCGTAAGGCGTCGATTTACGCGAGCCCTTGAAGCCAGCCAGACCGGCAGACGACCAGGCGATTGTGTTGCCCTGCGCGTCGGCGATCGTAATCACCGTATTATTGAAACTGGCGTTCACGTGCACAATGCCGCTAACGATATTTTTCCGTTCCTTGCGGCGGGGGCGTCCGGCTGTTGCTTTAGAGGTTTTTTGTTCGGAGGTTTTTGCGGCAGTCGCCATGATGAGATATTCCTATATTTATTCCGTTTACTTTATGTCTTTACCGTTGCGTGGATCCCCGCTTTCCCCCTACGCCAAAGCTTCGGGGGACAAGTCGCGGGGATATTCTATTTCTTAGTTGCGATCTTCTTCCCTGCGATCGGTTTCGCCGGGCCTTTGCGCGTACGCGCGTTCGTGTGCGTCCGCTGGCCGCGCACCGGCAGTCCCTTGCGATGACGCAAGCCGCGGTAGCAGCCTAAATCCATCAGTCGCTTGATGTTCATCGAGACATCGCGCCGCAGGTCGCCTTCGACCTTGTAGTTCTTGTCGATGTCTTCGCGGATTCGCAGCAGCTCGGACTCCGTGAGCTGATTGACCCGCTTCTCGGCGGCAATGCCGACGCGTTCGCAAATCTCAAGCGCATTGGTCGGCCCAATGCCATAAATATAACGCAAGGCAATATGCAGCGGTTTGCCAGCCGGAATGTTGACACCTGCAATACGGGCCACGAGGCTCTCCTTCGAAAATTAGACGTGGAACTTTCCCTCGTTGCGCCAACGCAAAAACGACCCGGACACTTTCTTGCGAGAGTGCCAAGTCAATCCATTTGTCAGTCCCGGAGCGCTGCCAAAACAGGCACCTAAGCCTTCCAACAAGACGCAAACAGGGGCTCAGCTCCCCCACTTAGAGCCGAGGGGGGCAGTATAGGCAAGCTTTAGGGGGAGTCAAGGGTTACGAAGGCCTGGATTTTGCCCTAAAAACGGGGTTTTTACGGGCTCATTAACCACTGGCGCGAGCCCTATCGGGTTCCGGCGGCACAACCTGACTTATATCGAGGATATAAGGAATGCGGATATCGAAAGTGGCGCCTTTGTAAATCTCGGACATCACGCGAATAGTCCCTCCCAGTAGCCTGACTTCACGTTCCACAGCCTCCAAACCCACGCCGCGGCCAGAGATGGTCGTCACGTCCTCGCGGGTAGAAAAACCCCAGGAGAAAATGCGCTGGATAACCGCCTGATCGTCTTCAAGCCGCCAGGTTCCTCCTGGATCCTGTAGGGCCAGTTTTGCACGAACGCGCGACGGATCGATCCCGTTGCCGTCATCGCTAATGACAAGATGCAGCCATTTGCCGGCATCATAGTCGCTTTGGACAACTTCGGCTGATACTGTGACCTGTCCGGCAGAATCCTTGCCGCGCGCCATACGTGTTACGGCCGGCTCGATGCCATGATCTACAATATTCCGGCAAATATGGGTCAGGGAGAACAGGAATTCCTGAATCGGCAATGTCAGGACTCTTGGGTTGCTTCCAAGAAACCGAACCGGCTTCACCTGCTTGTCCATCACGCTGGCCAGTTCCTTCAATTCGCGCTCGAAGGGCCGGAAACAGTCTTGAATGGGGACCGCGGCAATGGTGCTGAGATAGCGCTGGATCAGAGATGGATTGACCTGATTGTTTTTCATCTCGCGGGCAAAAGCATAAAGTTCCGCTTCGTCAATTTCGCGCACATTCCCGCGCCATTCGTGTTCGCCGCCGATCAGCCCGCTAACTTCGTCCGTCACCTTTAACAAGGCATCGGCAATTTTCTGCCGTCCTTCTTTAAGATGGCTGTGAAGCGTTTCCTTGTCCGTGATATCGGGGCTGCGCATATCGCCCTCGACTTCATGGATAACCTGCGCCAGATCAAGCAGATTGAACTGTTTGACAGTCGCCTTCAGCGTGTGCAGCTGCCGTAGCAACTGCGTAACTTCGCGTTGCCCAAGAGATGGCGAGTTGGTGGCATCCAGAAATTCGCGCAAGTGCGCCAGCATCGTATGAAAAAGATTACGCTCCTTGAAAATGCGGCAAATCATTTCGGCGAAAATCTGTTGCCGTTTGGCTTGTTGCCGCGCCTCGTATTCTTCGGTCTGATCGGTCGCAATGACCACGACGTTCGCCAGCTGGCCTCCAAGCCGATGGATCGGACGGTAGACCAGGGTAACGCACCGTTGCTGGCTGTGAGGAAAATATTGCGGCAGGAATTTGACGGCATCGTCAAATCCGAGCGCGTGATCGGCTTGAAAGAGGATCCCGTACCAATCCTGAAAATCGGCGCGCTGAGCCTCAGGCACGCGAAGAACATCGGCGATGTTTTTACCGGCAGGCACCGTCTCAAGCAGATTCAGACAGGCTTGAGAATAGACGCTTCCGCCAAGACCAGCGCGGTCAAAAACCATGAAACCCTGGCCCAGGCTGTTGACCAAAACTTCCGTCAGACAGGCCTGATCGGTGACGTGATTATGCACCCTGACGTTCAGGACATAAAGCCGGCCAATCCCGACGAACGCCGACAGCGTCATGACGGCAAATGCCGCTGGATAGGTTACCGGCGAAAGGCCGAAGACAGGCAACGCCACCGCCGCCAGAAGCATAACGACGATCGCCGTCATGCCTGCAAGCGTCGTGTGCACGATGTCGATGTTACGGATAGCTTCCGTCAACACCGCTTCGTCTACCGCAAACTCTGAAGACAGCGGCTCGTCAGTTTGTGGCGGTTCGTTCAACATGCCTGTTCATTTTCATGTCTTGTTATCGTTTCGCGGGTACATGGCTATGTGAACCTGAAATAACTGGCCCTCCAGATAAAAAGGAATGATCATGTATTTGCCGCGGTGAAATTGGCTGACAAAATGGCCGCGCCCTGTCACCACGCTGGGAATGCCAAGTTTAAGGCCATAGCCGCGTTTGTTCAGTTCGGTCTTGATCTGGCCGAAAATCATGTTGGTGATTTCCCCCACAGCATCGACCGTCATTTCATGGGTCACGGAAACCGAATGGCCGACAATCTGCGGTAAAATGCCCCGCACCGTCTCAAAAGTCAGGCACAGCGTCATCGTGCCTTCCAGTTGATTTTGCACCAGGCCGATGACGCCCGAAACATCGCCCACCAGCGAAACCATGCCTTCGCCGACATCAAACGTGCCGGGAATCACGCTTGCGGCAAACATATCGTGCATGGCGCTGCAGACGGCTGTTGTAACTTCCTTCGATAATTTTTCGTCTAAAATAAGATGGGGTACATCCAGCGCCATAATTTTTTCCTCTCGTGCTTTATGTTTGGGGCTATCAAACAAGCCCTACACAGCACCTTCGACTTTCTGGCGCTTGCGCTTGACCCATTCGTAGATTTCATAAAGCTTCTTGCTGAGGTCGCCCATCGACACCGGTTTAATGATGTAAGACGTAGCCCCGGCCTTAATGGCTTTCATGATATTCTGTTGCTCGGATTCAGCCGTCAGCATGACGAAAGCCGTATTGGCATATTCGGCTTTGGCGCGAAAATAATTGAGAACTTCAAGGCCGGACATCGTTGGCATGTTCCAGTCCAGGAACACGATGTCATAGTACAAGCCTTCCTCCGTGGATTTTTGAATGATGTCGACCGCTTCATTGCCATCTGAAGCTGTCTGGATGTTGGTGATCTTGGCTTCCTGCAGCATATTACGAACAAATTGCCTGACCAGGAAACTGTCATCGACAACCAAGACTTTGAGATCTGAAAGTTTATTCACGTTGCCTCTCCTCATCGTGGTGTTCGCGTTTCTCCACGAGCCCGAACACCATGAACCGCGGGGATCAATACCAACCGCAAGGTATGCCAGAAAAATCTTGCCGTAAGGTTAAGACTTGGGAAGCTAATAAAAGCCGGAAAAATACGTTTCGTGTCAATAACTTATGAAAAAAGAGGTCAGGAGTCGGAAAATGGATATCAGATGACAAAGGATTGACTGGAAATTATTCCCAGTCCCATATCTGTTTTTCTGTCATTTGAGGCCCAGCGTTTTCTCCAAGGCGCAAAATACGTCCTTCATGGGAGCCATGCCGTCGACAGTTTTCAACATGCCGCGCTCCCTGTAGTAGGGCAAAATCGGCGCGGTCTGTTCGTGATAGGCATTCAGGCGATTCTTCATGGTTTCGGCATTGTCGTCGGCGCGGCGATTGAACACTTTGCCGCCGCAGGAGTCGCAAATCCCGGCTTGTTTCGGCATTTTATACTTGTCGTGATACCCTTCCCCGCATTGAACGCAGGTAAAGCGACCCGCCACGCGCTCGATAAGCTTGGCTTCGTCCACGGCCAATTCAACGATAGCGTCAAGACGCTTTCCCTTGGCCTCCAGCATGGTGTCGAGTGCCTGCGCTTGTGGCACCGTGCGGGGAAACCCGTCGAGAATGAATCCCTTCGCGCAATCGGGCTGAGAAATCCGTTCCTCGATCATGCGGACGATCAGATCGTCCGGCACGAGGACTCCGGCATCCATAAGCTTTTTGGCTTCCTGCCCCAACGGCTCGCCGCGCTTGACCGCCGCGCGCAGCATATCGCCGGTGGAAAGTTGGATCATGCCGTATTTTTCTTCGAGCTGGCGCGCCTGTGTTCCTTTGCCAGCGCCCGGCGCACCCAAAAGAATAATATTCATTACCGTCCCTTTAGTTTCGACTTTTTGATAAGCCCCTCATACTGATGCGCGATGAGGTGCGACTGGATGCGCGCAATCGTATCGATCGTCACGCTGACCACGATCAAAAGCGACGTGCCGCCGAGATAGAAAGGCACATTACCTTCGCTCATCAGAATTTCCGGCAGAAGGCAGATGGCGACCAGATAGAAAGCCCCCAGCACTGTCAGGCGCGTCAACACGAAATCGAAGTAATCGGCCGTATTCTTGCCGGGCCGGATGCCGGGAACGAACCCGCCGTACTTTCTCAGATTGTCCGCCGTTTCGACAGGGTTGAACACCACCGCGGTGTAGAAAAACGAGAAGAAGCTGATCAAAAGGGCATAAAGCACCATGAACAGCGGCTTGCCGTGTCCCAGCATCGTGACCAGATCGGAAAGCCAGCCGCCTTTCTGCTGCACGTCGGTAAAGCTGGCAAGCGTTAGCGGGAACAACAAGAGCGAACTGGCGAAAATCGGCGGAATGACGCCCGACGTGTTGAGCTTGAGCGGCAAGTGCGAGGCTTCGCCGCCGTACATCTTGTTGCCGACCTGGCGTTTCGGGTAATTGACGAGAATGCGCCGCTGCGCGCGTTCGAAAAACACGCAGATGCCCAGCACCACGACGATCAGCACCGTAACGAACAGGATAAACCACGTTGAAAGCGCGCCTGTGCGGCCCAATTCGAGGGTCTGTGCCATCGCATGCGGCAGGTTGGCGACGATACCGGAATAGATGATCAGTGATACGCCGTTGCCAATGCCGCGCGCCGTGATCTGCTCGCCGAGCCACATCAAAAACACCGTGCCGCCCGTGAGAGTCACCATCGTGCTGACGCGGAAGAAGAAACCGGGAATGATAACGGCCGAGCCACTCGATCCCATCATATTTTCCAACCCGACGGAAAGCGCATAGGACTGCACAATCGCGAACAGCACGGTCAGATAGCGCGAATATTGATTGAGACGCACTTGGCCGGCTTGGCCTTCCTTCTTCAGCGCCTCGAACGCCGGCACGATCGACCCCATAAGCTGCACGATAATCGAAGCCGTGATGTAGGGCATGACGCTCAGTGCGAAAATCGTCATGCGCTTTAAGGCGCCGCCCGCGAACATGTCGAACATGCCCAGAATGCCACCGCCGTGCTGCTTGAAGATTTCACCTAATGTCACCGGATCGATGCCCGGCACAGGAATGTAAGTGCCGAGACGATAGACGATCAGCGCCATGAGCGTGAACCAGATGCGGCTTTTAAGTTCCGTCGCCTTACTGAAGACGGAGAGGTTCATGCTGGCGGCAAGCGTTTCTGCGGGTGAGACCATGATCAGATTCCAGATATCAGATGTCGGGTATCAAAGAACAGGTTGGCAATCTAACACCGGTGTCATTCCCGCGAAAGCGGGAATCCAGCGGGACCCCGGATTTGATCCGGAGAAGCATATGAGTCAAAAAAGCTCACACAAAATGGTTTTTTAGACTCATTTGGCCCGCAGACGCGGGCCGCTGGATCCCCGCTTTCGCGGGGATGACGCGTGCTTGATTACGCCGCCTTCGGCTCCACTTTTTTCTTCGGCGTCAGGATTACCTTACCGCCCGCTTTTTCTACAGCGGCAATGGCGGAGGCTGAGGCTCCGGTAACGGTGAGTTCGACTTTCGCCTTAATCTCGCCCTTGCCGAGCAGACGCACGCCGTCTTTGGCGCGCGCGACAATGCCCAGCTCCATCAGCATACTTTCCGTGATCGGCTTTTTGGGATCGAGGCGCTTGGCTTCGATGGCGTCTTGCAGACGGCCCAGATTAAGTTCGGCATAATCCCTGGGGAAAAGCGTCTTGAAGCCGCGTTTCGGCAGACGGCGATGCAGCGGCATCTGGCCGCCTTCGAAGCCGCGAATGGACACGCCCGTGCGCGCCTTTTGGCCCTTGACGCCGCGGCCGCAGGTCTTGCCTTTGCCGGAGCCGATGCCGCGCCCGACCGTGATCGGTTTCTTGCGGGCGCCCGCGTTATCGCGCAAATCGTTGAGTTTCATATTTCACCTGTTTGTCCTGAAGTTTTTACCTCTGTTCCCAGCGGAACACCTCACTCCTCTATAACCCCATAACAGTATGCGTAGTAGAATAAGCCAAATGGCCATTCATGAATTTGGACCTGGCAAAACCACAAAAATCACGCGCCCTCTGCGGATCAAGAAAAACAGCCGTCATGTCACTCCTCTCATGATGCGGCGGCATCCCCCGGAAATAGGGGATTCGTTCTTTTCCTCCACATTTTCCAACCAAATTTCTAAAACAAACTTCTTCATTGGAAAGGCTTATGGGGATTGAAACCTCTGTGACTTTTATCTCTTTCACTTCAATTCCTCCTTACAATCAATATTAACCTTCCATCTTTTCTTCGCCTTCAACTTTCACCAAGTGCCGCACCTTGCGGATCATGCCGCGCACGGATGGCGTGTCTTCCAGAATGCGACGCGCGCGAGGCTTGCCGAGGCCAAGACCGATGAGCGTTTCTTTCATCCCCGGTTTGACACTTGTCACGCTGCCGGTTTGCACAACCGTTAATGTTTTTTTCGCCGCAGCCATTTTTTTGTCCCCTATTGTCCCTTGTCTTCCGCCTTATGTTCTTTGTCTTCCGTTGGCTTGCGGCCGAGAATGTCGCTGACTTTCTTGCCGCGGCGCATGGCGACCGAACGGGGGCTCGCCACCTGATCGAGCGCTGCGAACGTCGCCTTGATCATGTTGTGCGGATTGGATGTGCCGACGGACTTCGCCACGACGTCCTGAATGCCGAGCGCTTCAAACACCGCGCGCATAGGCCCGCCCGCGATGATGCCCGTACCGGCAGGCGCCGCGCGCAAGACGACCTGTCCGGCGCCATACGTGCCGCGCACATCGTGGTGCAGCGTCCGGCCTTCGCGCAACGGATAGCGGCGCATATTGCGCTTCGCGGAGTCGGTTGCCTTCTTGATCGCTTCCGGAACTTCGCGCGCCTTGCCCGTGCCGATGCCGACGCGGCCCTTGCCGTCGCCGATCACCACAAGCGCCGCCATCGCGAAACGCTTGCCGCCCTTCACAACCTTGGCCACGCGATTGATGCCGACCAATTTCTCGATCAGATCGCTGCCTTCGCGGTCGTCTCTTTTATCGTCGGACTTTTTCGGCTTCGCCATATTGTCTTTACTCCCTTATGAACCTTTAGAATTCGAGGCCGGCTTCGCGCGCCGCCTCGGCCAGCGCCTTGACGCGCCCCAGATACGCAAATCCGCCCTTGTCGAACACAACCTTTGTGACGCCTTTTTCCTTTGCGCGCTTGGCCACCAGTTTGCCGACGGCCACGGCGGCATTTTTATCGGCGCCTGTTTTAAGCGCTTTACGCAGATCGGTATCGAGACTCGAAGCCGCCGCAATCGTTTTTCCAGCCTGATCGTCGATGACCTGGGCATAAATGTTCTCGCCGGAACGATGAACCGAAAGGCGCGCACGATCGCTCTTGCGCTTGATCTGATAGCGCGTGCGCTTCTTGCGGCGCGCGTGTAATTCTTTAGCGGTCTTCATGGTTTAGTCTCCAACTCTTTCCTCTTGTCATCCTCGCGTAAGCGAGGATCCATCTCCCACTCCACTCACCAGCGCAACATTTCAAATGTTTCCCCTCATCTCGTTTAGGAGATGGATCCCCGCCTTCGCGGGGATGACGCTGTGCTATTTCTTCTTCCCTTCCTTCCGGCGGATGCGTTCGCCAGCGTATTTGATCCCTTTGCCTTTGTAGGGTTCCGGCTTTTTCAACGCGCGGATTTCAGCGGCGACCTGCCCGACCTTCTGGCGGTCATGGCCTGCGATTGAAATCAGCGTTGGCTTGTCCGCCTTGATCGCGATGCCTTCGGGAATGGCGTACTTCACTTCGTGGCTAAAGCCGATTTGAAGAACCAAAGCCTTGCCCTGCACCGCCGCGCGGAAACCGACGCCTTCGATCTCAAGCGTTTGTTTAAAGCCTTCGGTTACCCCTTTGACCATATTGTTAATATTGCTCCGGGTCGTGCCCCACATCATGCGGGCGCGCTGGGTTTCATGTAAAGGCGCGATGACGACTTTGCCCCCCTCTACCTTGACTTCAACCTCCGGCGGAAAGACGAGGCTGAGATTGCCCAACTTGCCCTTCACAGCCACGGTATGCCCCTTAACCTCGGCAGTAACGCCTTGGGGAAGAGCTACGGGATGTTTACCTATGCGCGACATAAAAAACCTCAAAACTCATTAGAAGATTCGGCACAGCACTTCACCGCCGACGTTTTGCGCCCGTGCCTCGTTATCCGAGAGCACGCCGCGCGGCGTCGACAGGATCGAAATGCCAAGCCCGTTGAACACGCGGCCGAAATCCTTGATGCCCGCGTAAACACGGCGGCCGGGCTTCGAAACGCGATCGATCTTGCGAATGGCGCCCGCGCCTTCGTGATACTTCAGCTCGATCTGGAACATGGGCTGATGCTTGTTCTTTTGGCTTTCGCTGAAACCGCGGATGTAACCCTCGCGCTGCATGACTTCCAGCACGCGTCTGCGGAACGTCGACGCCGGGCAATCGACCACAGCCAGATTTGCCATCTGGCCGTTGCGAATCCGGGTCAGCATATCGCCTAATGGATCGGTTAGGGACATCAAGATACTCCTTCTTACCAGCTCGACTTGATCACGCCCGGAATCTGGCCCGATGTAGCCAGATCGCGCAGCGCGATGCGCGATAGTTTAAATTTACGGTAGGTGCCGCGGGGCCGTCCGCTGAGCTCGCAGCGGTTGCGAATGCGGACCTTTGCGGAATTGCGCGGCATTTTAGCCAGCTTCATCACGGCGGCGAAGCGGTCTTCCATCGTCGTTGCCTTATCCATGATTTTCGCCTTGAGCGCGGCGCGGGTCGCGCTTTTCTGCTTCGTCAGGCGGCGGCGGCGGTTGTTTTTCTCAAGCATTGACTTTTTGGCCATGCGTTAAACTCCCTTATCCTGGAACGGCATGTTGAAGCCGCGCAAAAGAGCGCGCGCCTCGTCGTCCGTATTGGCCGTGGTGCAAATCACGATGTCCATGCCCCGGATTTCATCGATCTTGTCGTAATCGATTTCCGGAAACACAATCTGTTCCTTGAGGCCGAGCGCGTAGTTGCCGCGCTGGTCGAAGCTTTTGGGCGACACGCCGCGGAAGTCGCGCACGCGCGGCAGGGCGACGTTGACCAGGCGATCAAGAAACTCGTACATCTTTTCGCGGCGCAGCGTGACCTTGCAGCCGATGCCGAGGCCGCCGCGCAACTTGAACGTCGCGATGGCCTTGCGCGCCTTGGTGATGACGGGCTTCTGCCCCGCGATGAGCGCCAGTTGCTCGGCGGCGTTTTTTGTCTTTTTGCTGTCGTTCGTCGCTTCGCCGACGCCCATGTTGATGACGATTTTGTCGAGGCGCGGCGCCTGAAGACGGTTTTTATAACCGAATTTCTTCATCAGCTCAGGCAACAGCACATCGCGGTAGTGCTGCTGGAGGCGCGGCGTATATTTGTCTTTTGTTCTTGCTACCATTTTTTCCTGCTCCCTCGGCTCAGTCGATCTGTTCGCCTGAGCGCTTGGCAAAACGCACCTTGCGGTCTTTAAGCATCTTGAAGCCGACGCGGGTTGGCTTGTTATCCTTCGGATCAACGTGCGCGACGTTCGAGATATGGATCGGCGCTTCGATCTGGCGGCGGCCACCCTGCGGATCGGTTTGCGTCGGCTTGACGTGGCGCATCATGCGGTTCACGCCGACGACAAGAACCTTGTTGTCCTTCGGGAACACGGCCTTGACCATCCCGGTCTTGCCCTTGTCCTTGCCCGTGATCACGATCACGTTGTCGTTCTTTTTGATTTTCATTTTGCACGCCATCACAGCACCTCTTCCGCCAAAGAGATGATTTTCATGAAGCCAAGGTTCCGCAATTCGCGCGTCACCGGCCCAAAGATGCGGGTGCCGATGGGCTCCTTGTCCTTGTTGATCAGCACGGCCGCGTTGCGGTCGAAGCGGATCAGGCTGCCGTCGTCGCGCTTGAGGCCGAATTTCTGGCGCACGATCACGGCTTTGTGAATGTCGCCCTTCTTGACCTTGCCGCGCGGAATGGCGTCCTTGATCGACACGACGATGATGTCGCCGATCCCGGCCACCTTGCGCTTGGAGCCGCCCAGCACCTTGATGCAGAGCACCGACTTCGCCCCGCTGTTATCCGCCGCGTCCATGACGCTTTCCATTTGGATCATAATTTCACCTAATCATCCTGTTTTCCGAGAGATACTCAACCGTGCCTTTGAACAAGTAGACGATTTTCACCGGCCCATGCTGGGAACGAGATTCCTCTCGATACTAACACCGTAACATCTTTCATCTTGGCGTTCTCACGTTTCGCAATCGGTGCAATTTCCTTGAAAAACCGCTTCAAGAATTCATCTCGAATTTTTGAATTTTCGAATCGCGCATGAACTGAATAGAACGTTTCCTCTGAACATTCTGTTGAATGCCTTAAGCCAACAACGTCCTCAGAACCAAGTCTCAACGCGACTTCGACCGCAGCTTTTAGAAACTCCCCGAAAAGTTCTTCCGTCGAATTTATAAAAAGCAGAGTAGCGTCCGTATCAATTATTCTTTTCTCCATGGGGTTATTCCTTCGCCTTCGCCGCTTCGCTGTTTTCCACCACCATCCAGCGCTTGCGCTTGCTGATCGGGCGGCTTTCGATGATCGAGACGGCGTCGCCGATCTTAAAGCGGTTCTTCTCGTCATGCGCGGCGTACTTCTTCGACGTGCGAATGTACTTCTTGTAAATCGGATGCATGACGCGGCGCTCGACGCGCACCGTAATCGTCTTGTCCTCTTTGTCGCTTACGACCGTTCCCTGCAACACACGACGCGGCATATTTAGTTCCCTTTCATTCCCTTCTATTCGTCATACCGGCGAAAGCCGGTATCCATCTCCTGTTTTTCCGCCTGCGCTTCATCTCCAATTATGCCTTGGTGGTTAGGCTGGGAGATGGATCCCGGCTTTCGCCGGGATGACGCTTGCGGATAGTTAAGCCCTCTGTTCTGCACCCTTACGTTCCCGTTCCCCGATCACAGCCGTGATCTTGGCGATTTCCTTGCGCACCGCCGTCACGCGCGCGGTGTTGGCGAGCTGGCCGGTGGCCTTCTGGAAGCGCAGATTGAATTGCTCCTTGCGCAATTCCATCAGGCGGTCCTCAAGTTCCTTGTCCGTTTTCAGCCGCACATCGGCAATTTTGACTGCATTCTTACCCATGACTTAATCCCCTGTTACGCGGCTTCGCGCTGAATGAACTTCGTCTTGATCGGCAATTTCGCGGCGGCCAGGCCGAAGGCTTCCTTCGCAACCGCCTGCGGCACGCCGTCTAGCTCGAACATGATGCGTCCGGCATGCACGCGCGCCACCCAGAATTCCGGCGTGCCCTTGCCCGAACCCATGCGGACTTCGGTAGGTTTCTTCGAAACAGGCACATCCGGGAAAACCAGAATCCACAAACGCCCCTGACGCTTGATCGCGCGCGTGATGGCGCGGCGCGCGGCTTCGATCTGCCGCGCCGTGATGCGTTCCGGTTCCAGCGCCTTCAGGCCATAAGCGCCGAAGCTCAAGCGCGTTCCGCCCTTTGCGGCGCCATGGATGCGGCCTTTGTGCGCTTTGCGGTATTTGGTTTTCTTCGGTTGCAACATCGTTTTCTACCTTCAACTCTCAGGTGCGGACCGGCGCGTTTTCAAGCGCCTTCTTTTCCTGCGCCATCGGATCGTGATCGAGGATTTCGCCCTTGAAGATCCAGACCTTGACGCCGCAGGTGCCCATCGTCGTGAACGCCGTGGCGACGCCGTAATCGACATCCGCGCGCAGCGTGTGCAAGGGCACGCGGCCCTCGCGATACCATTCCATCCGCGCGATTTCCGCGCCGCCCAAACGGCCTCCGCAATTGATGCGGATGCCGAGCGCGCCCAAACGCATGGCCGACTGCACAGCGCGCTTCATGGCGCGGCGAAAAGCGATGCGGCGTTCGAGCTGGTTGGCGATGTTTTCGGCCACCAGCTTGGCGTCGATTTCCGGTTTGCGGATTTCGACGATGTTCAGGCTGACTTCCGAGCTGGTCATTTTCGCAAGCTCTTTGCGAAGATTTTCGATGTCCGCGCCTTTCTTGCCGATAACGACGCCCGGACGCGCCGAGTGAATGGTCACGCGGCATTTGCCCGACGGACGCTCGATGATGATCTTCGCCACGCCCGCTTGCTGGCCGAGCTTCTTGGTCAAAATCTTGCGGATTTTCAAATCCTCATGCAGCAGGTCGCCGTAATTTCTTGAGGCGAACCAGCGGCTGTCCCACGTCCGGTTGACGCCCAGACGCATACCGATCGGATTGGCTTTCTGGCCCATGATTTATGCCCCCGCTTCGGCTTGTGCCGAAGCAACTTCTGATTTCTTTTTCGTCACGCTTTTGCTCCCGCGTTTGGCTTTCTTGGTGTCTTCTTCGGCGTCCTTGCGCTCGCGCACGATGATCGTGAGATTGCTGAACGGTTTTTCGATGCCCGCGCTCTTGCCGCGGCCGCGTGTGTGAAAACGCTTCATAACGAAAGCGCGGCCAACGAAAGCCTCGGCGACATAAAGTTTATCGACATCAAGGCTATGATTGTTCTCGGCGTTCGCGATGGCCGACTGAAGAACCTTGCGCACGTCCTGCGCGATGCGCCGCTTTTCGAACGCGAGCTGCGTCATGGCCGCAGCCGCGGTGAGACCGCGAATGCTGGCCGCCACCACATTCAGCTTGCGCGCGCCCGTGCGGATCGATGCGGCTTTCGCCTGCGCGGCATCCGTTGGCAATCGTCTTTCGGTCTTGGGCTTACCCATCGTCCTCTACTCCTTAAGCCTTGCCTGCGCTGGTGGAGGATTTGTCCACCTTCTTGTCGGCGGCCGTGTGGCCCTTGAAAATGCGCGTCGGCGCGAACTCGCCGAACTTGTGGCCGATCATGTTCTCGGTCACCGAAACCGGCAGAAACTTGTTGCCGTTGTAAACGCCGAACGTCAGGCCGACGAACTGCGGCAGGATCGTCGAGCGGCGCGACCACGTCTTGATGATGTCGTTGCGCCCCGAACCCCTAGCCTTGTCCGCCTTCTTCAGCATGTAGCTGTCGACAAACGGCCCTTTCCAAACTGAACGTGTCATGTGTTAGCTCCCTGCTACCAACTGCATAGCTGATCTATTATTTCTTCCGACATAGCGCCATTCGCCCTGACCATTTCTTGCCTTTTCTTTTTCTTTTTCATCCAAATAGAAACTATAGAGGTATTCCAGCCTTCCTGATTTTCTAGGCCTTGCCACTAACCCCTCGCCATCTCGGAAAGACGCCAAAGCACGGAAAATTTCACTTATCGTAACATCTTGGAGCCCCAATTTACCTTTACGCATTTCCCTGAAAGTCAAAGGTTTCTTGTTGTCACAGAACTTGAACCAGACACTCGCAACCTCATAACTATAGGGAGACTCATTAGACATAAGTCCTCCTCACGCCGCTTGCCTGTCGCGGCGCTTGTTCGCGCGGCGGACGATGAAACGATTGGTGCGCTTGTTATTGCGCGTTTTGGTGCCCTTGGCGCCTTTGCCCCACGGGCTGACCGGATGACGCCCGCCGGAGGTGCGGCCTTCGCCGCCGCCGTGCGGGTGATCGACCGGGTTCATGACAACGCCGCGCACGGTGGGACGTATGCCCATCCAGCGCTTGCGGCCCGCCTTGCCGAGTTTCACGTTCGTATGATCGGCGTTCGAAACCGCGCCGATGGTCGCCATGCAATCCTGCGGCACCAAACGCTGCTCGCCCGAACTCAGCTTCAACTGCGCATGACCAGCATCGCGAGCGACAAGCTGAACATATGTTCCTGCCGAACGCGCGATCTGTCCGCCCTTGCCGGGACGCATTTCAACATTATGAACAATGGTGCCGACGGGAATATTCTTCAAAAGCATCGCATTGCCGGGCTTCACATCAACCTTTTCGCCCGAAACGACGCTGTCGCCTTTTTGCAAGCGCTGCGGCGCGAGAATGTATGACTGCGTGCCGTCCTTATACGTGATCAGCGCCAGAAAAGCCGTGCGGTTGGGATCGTATTCCATGCGCTCGACCGTGGCCGGCATATCGAACTTGCGGCGCTTGAAATCGACGAGGCGATAACGCCGCGCATGCCCGCCGCCTTGGTGGCGCGTGGTGATGCGGCCCGTGTTGTTGCGTCCGCCATGCTTGCGCAGGCCTTCCGTCAGCGCCTTAACGGGCTTGCCGCTCCACAACTCCTTGCGGTCGGTTTGCACGACCTGCCGGAGACCGGGGGTTACGGGGCTGTATTTTTTCAGTGCCATCGTCTTATCCTCAAACCTTAAATGCCGGTCGTCACGTCGATCTTGCTGCCTTCGGCGAGCGTCACGACCGCGAATTTCACGTCACTGCGCTGGCCCTTGCGGCCCTTAAAGCGCTTCACCTTACCCTTGCGGTTGTGCGTGTTGACGCCCACAACCTTCACGCCGAACAACTGCTCCACTGCCGCCTTGACTGTGGGCTTCGTCGCATCTTTCGCCACGCGGAACGTAACCTGATTGAAGCCGGAATTGTTCGTCGCCTTTTCCGTAATCACGGGCGACAGGATCACCTGATAGTGTTCCGGCAGAAGTTTTGCCTCAGCGGCTGATTTCGTTTTGCTCATTTCATCAATCCTTGTTCACTCGCACATCAGCCGCCGACGCACTTTACAACGGAACCCGGCTTAATAGCACCGGAGTAATACACAAAATCAGATCTCGGCGGATATGCGAGGCCATGTTTCACGGCAATCTTTTGCTGCATATCGTCTATTGTCGTCTGCGGTAGCGTTTTTACGCTTTTCGGCTCGTTTACGTGTTGTTTTATATTATTCATTTCAATCTCTCCTGTAATTGTTCAACTGCATTTTTAGTTAAAACCAGAATATCGCGGCGGAGAATGTCGTAAACATTCGCGCCCTGCTCCGGCAGCACGTCGATCAACGGAATATTGCGCGCGGCCTTGGCGAAGTTCGGATCGAGGTTCGCGCCGTCGATGACCAGCGCCGATTTCACGCCCATTTTACCGAGCTTATCCGCCAAAATCTTCGTCTTATGATTTTTCAGTTTCGCTTCGTCGAGGACGATCAGCTTGCCGTCTTTTTGCTTCGATGCCAGCGCCATCCGCATCGCCAAGAGACGCACCTTCTTCGGCAGATCATGCGCATGATCGCGCACGACGGGCCCAAAGATCACGCCGCCCTTGCGGAATTGCGGCGAGCGCAGGCTGCCCGCGCGCGCATTGCCAGTGCCTTTTTGCGCCCATGGCTTTTTCGTCGTGCCGCTGACCTGGCTGATGCCCTTGGTCGCGTGGTTGCCCGAACGGCGTTTGGCCAGCTGCCAGTTGACCATCCGCGTCAGGATGTCGCGCCGAGGCGTGACCGCGTAAATCGCGTCCAGCAGATCGATCGTGCCGACGTCCTTGTTTTCAAGATTTTTGACTGTTGCTTTCATGTTCATCTCTCTCTTACGCGGCCTGTTCGGGGGCTGCTTCAGCTCTGCCCTTCAAACTTGCCGGCATCGGCGCTTCTTTCGGCAGTTTGCGCTTGACCGCATCACGAATTCTCACGTAAGCGCCCTTGGCCCCCGGCACAGCGCCCTTCACCAAAATCAAATCCTGTTCGGCATCGACTGCGACGACTTGCAGATTCAGCATCGTGATGCGCGTGTCGCCCATGTGCCCGGCCATCTTCTTGCCCTTAAACACGCGGCCGGGATCCTGGCGTTGTCCCGTCGAACCGTGGCTGCGATGCGAGACCGACACACCGTGCGTGGCGCGCAGGCCCCTGAAGTTGTACTTCTTCATGACTCCCGCGAAGCCCTTGCCGATGCTGGTGGCCGTCACGTCAACGAACTGCCCCGGCACGAAGTGCGTGACGGAAAGCTCGGCGCCTATTTCCAGCAGCGATTTTTCATCGACGCGGAATTCCGCCAGTTTCTTTTTCGGCTCGATTTTCGCCGCGGCATAGTGGCCGCGCAGTGCCTTCGAAACGTTTTTCACCTTCGCCTTGCCGACGCCAAGCTGCAATGCCGTGTAACCGTCCTTTTCCTTCGTGCGTAATCCAACGACCTGGCATTGATCCAGTTTCAACACCGTCACGGGCACATGCTGTCCGGCGTCGTTGAAGACGCGGCTCATGCCGAGTTTGGTAGCAAGCAATCCTGTGCGTTTCGCTGTCGTCATTTCTTACACCCTGATCTCGACATCCACGCCCGCGGCCAAGTCGATCTTGGACAAAGCGTCGATGGTCTGCGGCGTCGGCTCTAAAATATCCAGCAAGCGGCGATGCGTGCGGATTTCGAACTGTTCGCGCGATTTCTTGTCGACGTGAGGCCCGCGGTTAACCGTGAACTGCTCCCGCCATGTCGGCAGCGGAATGGGGCCACGCACCTGCGCGCCCGTGCGCTTGGCCGTGCTGATGATCTCGCTCACCGACTGATCGAGCATGCGATGATCAAACGCCTTAAGGCGTATGCGTATCGTTTGCGTGTCCATTCGTTACTTACTCCAAAAATCCTTCAAACTCTCAGTAAAAGGTGCAAGGTGCGAGGTACGGGGTGCGTTTTTTTCGCACCTCGCACCTCATACCTCAAACCTTACTCAATAATCTTCGCCACCACCCCGGCGCCGACGGTGCGGCCGCCTTCGCGGATAGCGAAACGCAGACCTTCATCCATGGCGATCGGCGCGATCAACTTCACCTCGACCGAGATGTTGTCGCCGGGCATCACCATTTCCGTGCCAGCCGGCAGGATCACCTCTCCCGTCACGTCCGTCGTGCGGAAATAGAACTGCGGGCGGTAGTTGGAGAAGAACGGCGTGTGACGGCCGCCTTCGTCCTTCGTGAGGATGTAGCATTCCGCCTTGAAGTGCGTGTGCGGCGTGATGGAGCCGGGCTTGGCCAGCACTTGGCCGCGCTCGACTTCTTCGCGCTTCGTGCCGCGCAGCAGCGCGCCGATGTTGTCGCCAGCCTGGCCCTGATCGAGCAGCTTGCGGAACATTTCGACGCCCGTGACGACCGTCTTTTGCGTAGCGCGGAGGCCGACGATTTCGACTTCGTCGTTGACCTTGATGATGCCGCGTTCGACGCGGCCCGTAACGACCGTGCCGCGGCCGGAGATCGAAAACACGTCTTCGACCGGCATCAGGAACGGCTGATCCAATGGGCGCTTCGGCTGCGGGATGAACGTGTCAACCGCTTCCATGAGCTTGTCGATCGACTGTTCGCCCATTTCCGGGTTCTTGTCTTCCAGCACAGCAAGCGCCGAACCACGAATGATCGGCGTCTTGTCGCCTGGGAACTGGTACTTCGTCAACAGATCGCGGATTTCCATTTCCACGAGCTCGGCCAATTCCGGATCGGCCATGTCCATCTTGTTCATGTAGACGACGATCGCCGGAACGCCGACCTGACGCGCCAGCAGGATGTGCTCGCGCGTTTGCGGCATCGGGCCATCGGCGGCAGAAACCACCAGAATGGCGCCGTCCATCTGGGCCGCGCCGGTGATCATGTTCTTGACGTAGTCCGCGTGGCCGGGGCAGTCGACGTGCGCATAGTGGCGGTTCTTGGTCTCGTACTCGACGTGCGCCGTCGAGATCGTGATACCGCGCGCTTTTTCTTCGGGCGCCTTGTCGATCTGATCGTAAGCGGTGTACGTCGCGCCGCCCGCCTTGGCGAGGTGCTTCGTGATCGCCGCCGTCAGCGTCGTCTTGCCGTGATCAACGTGGCCAATCGTGCCGACGTTGCAATGCGGCTTGGTACGTTCAAATTTTGCCTTCGCCATGGTCCTTCTCCGTAGGTTTCGGGTTTATTGCTTACTTTATCCTGCCAACTTCGCTTTGACTTCCAACGCAATCTGCGTCGGAACCTGCTCGTAGTGATCGAATTCCATCGTGAACAGCGCACGGCCTTGCGTCATCGAACGCAAGCGGTTCACATAGCCGAACATTGTGGCCAGCGGCACCATCGCGTTCACGACGCTGGCGTTGCCGCGCTGATCCATGCCCTGAATTTGTCCGCGGCGGCTGTTCAAATCACCGATCACGTCGCCGGTGTGCTGCTCTGGCGTCACGACTTCGACTTTCATGATCGGCTCAAGCAGCACCGGCCCGGCTTTCTGCATGCCTTCCTTGAAGGCCGCGCGCGCTGCGATTTCGAACGCCAGCGCCGACGAGTCAACGTCGTGGTAAGCGCCGTCAACCAGCGTTGCCTTGAAGTCAATAGTCGGGAATCCGGCGACAACGCCGTTGTCCAGCGAGCCTTCGAGGCCTTTTTCAACGCCTGGAATATATTCTTTCGGCACCGAACCGCCGACGACCTTGCTTTCGAATTCGTAGCCGGCTCCCGGCTCTTGCGGCTCGAACTCGATGATAACACGAGCGAACTGGCCGGAACCACCCGATTGTTTCTTGTGCGTGTAGTCCACAATCGACTTGCGGGTAATCGTTTCCCTGTAAGCCACCTGCGGATCGCCGACGACGACATCGACGTTGTAGGGCGCGCGGCGCAGAATATCGATCTTGATGTCGAGATGCAGCTCGCCCATGCCCTTGATGGTCGTCTGGCCCGTTTCGTGGTTCACCGCAAGACGGAACGAAGGGTCTTCCTGAACCAAACGCAACAGCGCGTTCGTCATTTTGTCCTGGTCGCCTTTGGTCTTCGGCTCGATCGCCATTTCGATGACAGGATCGGGGAATTCCATGCGCTCAAGCACGATCGGCTTGTTGATATCGCAAAGCGTGTCGCCCGTCTTGGTATCCTTGAGCGCCGTGAGCGCGACGATGTCGCCAGCGAAGGCTTCCTTGATTTCTTCGCGCGTGTTGGCGTGCATCAGCAACATGCGGCCTATGCGCTCGCGGCCATCTTTAATGGTGTTTTGCACATAGCTTCCCGCGTTCAGCGTGCCCGAATAGATGCGCGTGAAGGTCAGTGAACCCACGAAAGGATCGGTCATGATCTTGAACGCCAGCGCCGCGAGAGGCGCGTCATCGGACGGCGGACGATCTTCCTCGGCCTTGGTATCGGGATTGAAACCGTGGACCGCGCCGATATCGATGGGCGACGGCAGGTAATCCACAACGGCATCCAGCATCGGCTGCACGCCCTTGTTCTTGAAGGCCGAGCCCGCCAGAACCGGGATAAACTTCATGCTGATTGTGCCCTTGCGAATGCATTTATCGAGCACTTCAAGCGACGGCTCTGTGCCGTTCAGGTAGGCTTCCATCGCCGCGTCATCCATCTCGACGGCAGATTCCAGCAGCATGTGACGGTATTCGGCGGCCTTGTCTTTCAGATTGGCGGGGATTTCCTCGTCATGGAACTTCGCGCCCAGCGCTTCGTCTTCCCAAATGACCGCTTTCATGCGGCGCAAATCGACGACGCCTTTAAATTCGCTCTCGGAGCCGATGGGCAGGTTCAGCACCAACGTATTTGCGCCGAGCCGATCTTTCAGCATGTCGACGCAGCGATAGAAATTCGCGCCGGTGCGATCCATCTTGTTGACGAACACCATGCGCGGCACGTGATATTTGTCGCCTTGGCGCCATACGGTTTCCGTTTGCGGCTCGACGCCAGCGACGGCATCGAGAACCGTGACCGCGCCATCGAGGACGCGCAAGGAACGCTCGACTTCAATCGTAAAGTCCACGTGGCCGGGCGTATCGATGATGTTGATGCGATGATCGCGCCAGAACGTCGTCGTCGCGGCTGAAGTGATCGTGATGCCGCGTTCCTGCTCCTGCTCCATCCAATCCATCTGCGCCGTGCCTTCGTGCACTTCGCCGATTTTGTAGGACTTGCCGGTGTAATAAAGGACGCGCTCGGTCGTCGTCGTCTTGCCCGCGTCGATGTGGGCCATGATGCCGATGTTGCGATAGCGCTCAATGGGAGTGGTGCGGGCCATGAGTATACTCTTACCAGCGATAGTGGGAGAAGGCCTTGTTGGCCTCGGCCATGCGATGCGTGTCTTCGCGTTTCTTGACGGCGGCGCCATTATCGTTGCTGGCAGCCATCAGTTCAGCGGCGAGGCGGTCGACCATCGTCGTCTCCGAGCGCGCGCGCGCGGCGGTGATGATCCAGCGCATAGCCAGAGCCATGCCGCGTTCCGGGCGGACTTCCACCGGCACCTGATACGTGGCGCCACCGACGCGGCGCGAGCGCACTTCAAGATGCGGCTTGACCTTGTCGAGCGCCTGCTTGAACACGTCGAGCGAGTTGGTCTTTGACTTGGCCTGAATCTTTTCCAAAGCACCGTAGACGATGCTTTCGGCAGCCGACTTCTTGCCGTCCACCATCAGGACGTTCATGAATTTGGTGATCAGAAGCTCTCCGAATTTCGGATCCGGAAGAACTTCACGTTTTTCTGCTCTGCGACGACGTGCCATAATTCATTCCTCTTATTTGGGACGCTTGGCGCCGTACAGCGAGCGCCTCTTCTTGCGATCCTTCACACCTTGCGTATCGAGCGTGCCGCGAATGATGTGATAACGCACGCCAGGCAAATCCTTCACACGGCCGCCGCGGATCATGACGACGCTGTGTTCCTGTAAATTATGGCCTTCACCCGGAATGTAGCAGATGACCTCGTGCCCGTTGGTCAAGCGCACGCGCGCGACCTTGCGGAGGGCCGAGTTCGGCTTCTTCGGCGTCGTCGTATAGACGCGCGTGCAGACGCCGCGCTTTTGCGGGCATTCCTGCAAAGCCGGAACCTTGTCCCGCGCCTTGAGCGGCTTGCGCTTTTTGCGCACCAGTTGGTTGATCGTAGGCATCAATACCCCATCCGTTAACAACACAAACCCCACGCCAGAGAGCCAACAGGCCGCTCCGTGTGGGAGACTTCTCTTACACCGCGCGACCTGACCAACTTTGGCCGTTCATCGCCGCAGGCTATGGCGTTTTCGCAACATCCGGAGCCTCGTTTAGACGGCGTACTTGCATACGGGTCTACCACCGGCCCCAAAAGGCAGGGCATCAATAGGAGATTCAAAGGCCCCGCGTCAAGGGAAGATTAAGGTTTTTGGGGGAAGAATATTAATTAGACACAAAAAAGCGCCTCAATAGCGGGCCTTCGAGCCGCCAAAGGTTAAGAATGACCCTTGCTCCCCCGGAAATACGCAAAGACGCGCGCCTTTATGTCCCTGACGATCTGGGCGAAGGCATGCTTCTCGCGCTTGGCCCCGATCAGTCTCATTATTTGCAGAATGTGCTGCGCCTGAAAGTTGGCGATACTGTCCGGCTTTTCAACGCAAACAACGGCGAGTGGCGCGGCGTTATCAGCGCGTTGAAAAAGCGCGTCGTGGAAATAACGATCCACGAACAACGCCGCCAGCCGCAAACAGAAACAGGCTTGTGGCTCTGCTGCGCGCCAATCAAACGCGCTCATTTCGATTTCATGGTGATGAAGGCGACCGAGCTTGGCGTCACGCGCCTTCAACCTATCCTGACATCCCGCACGCAAGTGCGCGAGGTCAACATCGAACGTTGCAGCGCTATCGCCATTGAAGCTGCTGAGCAATCGGAACGCCTGTCGATTCCTGAAATCCTTGCGCCCGTGACGCTGGAAAAATTGATAAAAGCCTGGCCGCCGGATTGCCTGCCCATTCTTTGCGCCGAATTCGGGGAGGCCTTGCCGGTTTCCGAAGCCTTTCTTCAGTACAAAAACAAAAAGGCAAAACAGGCTGCCATCCTAACCGGACCCGAAGGCGGGTTTTCACCCATTGAGATGCAACAATTACAGCTGTTGCCTCATGTCTTGCCGATTCGCCTTGGCCCCCGTATCCTTCGGGCCGACACGGCGGCGCTGGCGGCACTCAGTTGCTGGCAAGCCCTGTGCGGCGATTGGCGTTAGGCTCCCCATGTTCACCTGGTTTCGCAATCTGAATATCATTCTTATCCTGCGCGACCTGATGACGCTCGTGTCGCTCAGGCGCTCGGCCGCTAAAGAGAAAGTGGTGGATAAGACAACGGATCTGTCCAAGGGGCGGTTTGAAGTTATTCCCATAAAGTCCATCAAAGACGATTACACCTCGCGTTTCAAAGCAGACGCGAACGAGGGGCCCTCAGGCAAGCGGGTAACAGGGGACAATTACAAGCAAATGTATTTGGAGCAGCGCGCGCGGGAACAAGAAAAGGCCGACGCCAACAAACGAAAAGCCGAGGCCGCCAAACGCGAAGGGAGCGACGCCGCCGCCAAAGCGGCGGCAGACAAAAAGAAGGAGAACGACCAACGTTCCCGCGCACGCACGCTGCAGGATCAGATCGCCTGGTGGCAACAACAACACGGCGCTGGCCAATACGAGGAACCCGTCATCAACAGCATGATCACGAATCTGCAAAGCGAGCTGAACGGGATTCCACAACGGCTTTGGCAGTAACGAAAGACGACAATTTTCTCCTTCTATTCCCTAACGCCGCCCACCGTCATATTTTCCAATCTTAAAGTAGGCTGCCCGACACCGACGGGAACGCTTTGGCCGGCCTTGCCGCACGTGCCGATACCGCCGTCCATCGCGCAATCATTGCCGATCATCGTGATGCGCTTGAGCGCCTCGAAGCCCGTTCCCACAAGCGAAGCGCCTTTCACCGGATGGCCTATTTTTCCGTCTTCGATCACGTAGGCTTCCTTGGCTGTGAAGACGAATTTGCCGGACGTAATATCCACCTGCCCGCCGCCGATATCGGCGGCATAAAGTCCTTTTTTCACCGAACCGATGATCTCGTCATGCGTGTGTTGCCCGGCGCGCATGATCGTGTTCGTCATGCGCGGATAGGGCTGGCAGGCATAGCTTTCGCGCCGCCCGTTGCCCGTCGGCTTCATGCTCATTAGGCGCGCGTTGAGACGATCCTGCATATAGCCGACCAGTCGCCCATCCTCGATCAGCGTCGTACATTGCGTGGGCGTGCCCTCGTCGTCGATCGAAAGAGAGCCGCGCCGATTTTCGATCGTGCCATCATCGACAATCGTGACGCCTTTGGCCGCGATTTGCTGGCCCATCAAGCCGGAAAAAGCTGACGTCTTCTTGCGGTTGAAATCGCCTTCGAGGCCGTGGCCAATCGCTTCGTGCAGCATCACGGCGGGCCAGCCGGGGCCAAGCACAACGGTCATTTCGCCGGCCGGCGCTTCAGAGGCGTCAAGATTTACGAGCGCCTTTCGCAAAGCCTCATCGGCTAGCTTTCGCCAAGCCAGTGGATCGAAAATGCCCGCGTAATCCACGCGCCCGCCTGCGCCAGTGCCGCCCGCTTCCATTCGCGCGCCGTCTTTTGTGACAACCGAAAGATGTAGGATGACAAGCGGTCTGATGTCCGCCACGCGCCAGCTGCCCGCGCCAATGATCTGCACGGCCTTCCAGCTTCCGCCCAAAGAGACGCTAACCTGATGCACGCGTGGATCGCGCGCGCGGATGGCGGCGTCAATCTCTTGCAGAAGATGAACCTTGTCCTCAAAGCTCTTGCCCGGCAAGGGATTTTCGTCGCTGTACAAATGGCGGTTGGTGCCCTGTGGCGGCAAAGCCAGCGTCCCTCCATGGCCGCTTTTGACAGCCTTCACCGCCTCGGCGGCGCGGCGAACTGCCGCTTCATCCAGATTGACCGCATGGGCGAACCCCACCGTCTCGCCCATCACCGAGCGCAAGCCGAACCCCTGAGTCGTGTCGAAACTGGCGCTACGCAGCTTGCCGTCGTCCCAAACCATGCTTTCGGATTGGCAGTATTCCAAAAACAGCTCGCCGTCATCCGCGCCCGTCAGCGCGTCCTGCACGATGCGCTCAACCGTATGCCTGTCCATACCGGTTTGGGTGAAGAAAAGAGCGTCGGTTTTGGCGAGGGCGGACATAGGGCGCTTTCTTGTGGGGTTTTTTCTTTTTGGCGACGACTTTTATTGTGTTGGCGGTTTCTTTCGTAACGATACCCTGCAATTTTTCGAAATTATTTTTGATCAGTTTTTCATGTTCCTTGGTGGCGGGGCCCATTTTTATAATCGTTCCATTTTTTCCCGTTTCCGTAATTTCGAAATCTGTGACCCGAAATGACGAAGCAACCACGCCGATAACATTCTTACATGCCTTATCGACATCATCGTTTATTTGCGATGGATCCGATTGAAACGCAACAGTTTCGATGGGTTGGCACTTGGCGATGACCCCAGTCTTAACATCGCAAACCCACGCGCGACGACCTTCTGCCAAACCTACATAATAACGAAAAACCCCGGAAACTTTTTGGGAACCTTTCGGGTTGAAATCCGTTGAGGGAATATCCGGCACACGAACAATAGGACTGTTATCGGGAGCTTTCGAAAGAAGAATCGAGGTCAGCTGACCTGTTTTTGGGTCTGCCCCTATTGTCATCAATTCATTGAACGGGGGATAGGACTGAACGATCTCTTCATCTTCGTTGGCCCAAACCCTAACGCCGCACCTCAGGAAAAAGGGGGAGCCTTTGGCTGTTTTCCCCATAAAACCGGCTGAGTATTTCGTTTTTTCCTTAAGAACGGTCTGCCCATTACCAGGAGAGGAAGTAACGGGCGCTTCTCCCTCGCCGTGCGCTACAGGCAAGCACATGAGGAACGAATAAAGGCTAAAAGCGCTTATTAAAGCAGCCAGCGTTGTTCCAGATTTGTTTCGAACATCCATCTGAAACGCTCGCATTTCGAATGAAAACGAAACACGAGAATACCTTATTTGGGCGCATCAAAAAAGCATAGGCATTTACGGGTATTTAAAAAAGCAAGGGCTTTCATAAAGCTTATTTATCAGGCTTCTTCCAAAATATCCTTCACCTTAGCCGCGAGTTGTTTGAGCGTAAACGGCTTGCCGAGAAAATGGATGGATTCGCCGGAGGTGAACTGTTCGCGCAGGCGGTCTTCGGTGTAGCCGGAGACGAACACGACCTTCATGTTCGGCCAGCGTTCGCGGATGTGCTTATACAAAGTTGGGCCATCCATCTGCGGCATGACAACGTCCGTGATCGTAAGGTCGACCTTGTCGCCTTCATTATCAAGCACCGTCAGCGCCTCGTCGCCGCTGCGCGCTTCGAACACCTTATAGCCCTTATTTCGCAACGCGCGCGCCGAGAACACGCGCACGGCGTCCTCATCTTCCACAAGCAAGACCGTGCCAACGCCTGTAAGATCGGGGCCCGGTTTCTCATCGCGTCCCTCATCCGCATCCGCGGGCGGCGTTTCCTGCGCGCCTTCGCTGAGCGCGGGAATATAAACGATGAACGATGAGCCGTGACCGACACGGCTTTCCACGTTGATGAATCCGCCTGTCTGGCGCACAACGCCGTACACAGTGGACAAACCGAGACCCGTGCCGGAGCCGACTTCCTTCGTCGAAAAGAACGGCTCAAATATGCGTTGCAGATTCTCGTGGGGAATGCCGACGCCCGTGTCCGTCACTTCGATCACGACGTAATCGCCGGGCGGCATTTCGTCCTGCCCGCGCATGACGGATTCTTTCTGGCGCAGGTTGTGCGTGCGGATCGTCACAGTGCCGCCGCCCGGCATTGCGTCGCGCGCGTTGACGACAAGATTGATGATGACCTGTTCCAGCTGTCCCTGATCGACCTTCACGAGGCCCAGATCGCGGCCATGGATCATATCAAGCTTGATTTGCGCGCCGATCAGGCGGCGCAAAAGGTTGGCCAGTTCCGACAACACGTCGACGAGGTTGAGAACCTTCGGCTGCAAAGTTTGCTGGCGCGAGAACGCAAGCAACTGCCGCACCAGATTGGCCGCGCGGTTGCCGTTCTGCTTGATCTGCATGATGTCGGAAAAACTCTGGTCGCCCGGCTTATGGCGCTGCAAGAGCAGATCGCAAAAGCCGATCATGGCCGTCAGAAGATTGTTGAAGTCGTGCGCCACGCCACCCGCCAACTGGCCGATGGCCTGCATTTTTTGCGATTGCGCGAACTGGACTTCGAGTCTTTTTTGCTCCGTCGCATCGATAAAATAGAGCATCAGGCCTTGCGGCGCTGCTTCACCACCGTTGCTCGCCGCGCTGAATCTTTTGGCAAACACGTGAACGATGACGTCGCGATCGGCCTCCATGCGCACTTCGATGGGCTTGAAAAGATCGGCGCCGGCCAAAACGCGCTCAAGTTGCGTCACGACCATTGAACGCTCAGCCTGCGTAATCAGTTTGGCAATCGGCAGATTGATGATGGCCTCGCGCGGGCGGCGCGCGATTGTGTGAAATGCCTGATTGCATTCCATGATCGTGCACGCTTCGTCCAGAAGCAGAATGCCGATGGGCGCTTCGGCGAAGAGGCGCTGGAAACGATACTCGGACAGGGACAACGCCTGCTGCCATTCCCGCTCCGGGCTCAGGTCGCGCACGATGGAACGCGTGCGAAGCGTCTTGCCATCGTCGTCCGCCACCACTGTCTGCGTAATGGCGACAGGAAACGGCTGGCCGTCGCGGCGGCGTAACACCACCTCGCCGTGCAGCTCGCCTTGTGAATCGCTGCCGATGGCGTAGGCCGCAACGCCCGCAGGCGGATCGTTCATCACATCGTGCAGCCGCACGTCACCCTTGATGAGTTCATCCGGCGTGACCTGAAGCCAACTCGCCAGCGTGTCGTTGACGAACTTAAACCGGCCATGCCGGTCGACCGAGTAAATGCCGACAGGCGCATGCGCCATGAAATCGAGCAGCTTGTTTTGCTCGTCGCGCATGGCTCTTTCCATGCGGCGGCGTTCGCTGATGTCTTCGAAACGCCAGTGATAGAAGCGGCCCGCTCCCTCGATGGGCCGCGCGATAACGCGCCGCCATTCGATGATCCGGTTGCCACGCATGACGGGCAAATCGGCAAGGACGGACCGGCCCTTATACAGGCTTTCCAGCAATTGCTTGAACGAAGCTTCTCTTTCCGGCGTCGTCCCGAAGCGCTTTATAAGAGCCTGAAGCGCGCTTTGCGTTCCCGGATCGATCCAGCCGCGAAAAGCGCGGCTGGCCAGCACCGTGGCGCCCGTGGAATCGGTAATCAACTGGGGCGTCAACATGCTGTGAAAGGCTTCGCGCAACAGGCTTTCTTCCGCCGCGCCGGTGGGCCTGTGCTTCAGGCGCCACCAAATGGAATAAGCCGATCCCAGCAGCCCCGCTCCCGCCAGCGCGCTGATCGCCATGCCGATAACGCCACCGGCGAGATAAGGCGCTGTAGTCGCCGCTACGCCAAAACAGGCTGCCGCCATAAGTCTTCGGATCATCCGGCGCTGCCATGCCGCCTCAGCCGCCGTCATTCGCGGCGGCGCAACGCGCGTAACTTTTTTTAAGTCAGGCCTCTGGGGCGTTTCTGAAATTTCTGGCGTCACATCAAATCCTGTCTTGAGCACACAACACAGCGCGGCCAGCCCCAGGGAGCCGACTCGCAACATGCATGAGTCTTGCAACAGTAAAGGTATTCAAGAGGTTAACGGGCTTAAACTTTCAGCGTCATTCCCGCGAAAGCGGGAATCCACCTCCTAAACGAGGGGCAAGGAAACCATTGGAAATTTTGCGTTTATGGATAGACAGGGAGATGGATCCCCGCCTTCGCGGGGATAAGGCTTTCGTAAACTCCCCCGGATCAAGTCCGGGGTCGCTAACGAAGCGCCTTATTTATGCCTGAACGTAATGCGTCCTTTGCTGAGGTCGTAAGGCGTCATTTCAACGTTGACCTTGTCGCCTGCGAGGACGCGGATTCGATTCTTACGCATCTTGCCGGAGGTATGCGCCAGCACCTCGTGCCCGTTGTCGAGCTTCACGCGGAACATGGCATTCGGTAACAATTCGGTTACGGTGCCTTCGAATTCAAGCAGGTCTTCCTTGGCCATAAATATATTTTCCCTTGTTGGATTGGCGGAAAATGGCTCTTTTCCGCCCCCGCGTCAAGTCACATGACGAAGCTGCGTCAAGTAGCATGACGAGGCTGACACGACACAGGCCAAGGTTCGCCGAAATCTTCCAACCGCATCCGCCAGTTGGCCAGTTTTAGTTTAAGGCGCGCGCCGCCGGCGAAAATAAAGTGCAAACTGTCCTCTTCCACAACCATGGTTAGCAGATCGAGCATCCGGGCAAGCTCGGTTTGATCGAAGCCCTGCCGTTGCACGGCTTCGACACCATGGATATCCAAAGCGCAGCAGACGCGCTCGAAGGCCTTCTGTTCCGCCTTCATTTGATCCCAACGGAACCGATGTACCACCATGACGAAATTTTTCTCGTCCGGTTTGAAAAGCATGTCGCACACCGGCGCGATGGCGTCTTGCAACACCGCGCCGATGACCTGAATGTCTTCGGCGTCCTGCGCGCGGAGTTTGAGCGGCGCTTCATTCATGCGACTTCCCGCACGCGTTCGATATCGGCGCCGCACGCGCGGAGTTTTTCCTCAAGACGTTCATACCCGCGATCCAGATGATAGATGCGGCGGAGAATTGTCTCGCCGTCGGCTGCCAACCCCGCCAGCGCCAACGATACGGATGCACGCAAATCCGTCGCCATCACCGGCGCGCCTTTAAGGCGCGGAATGCCGCGGATCATCGCCGAAGCACCCTGCACCGTGATGTCGGCGCCCATACGCGCGAGTTCCGGCACGTGCATAAAACGGTTTTCGAAAATCGTTTCCGTAATCAGCGACGCGCCATCGGCCACGCACATGAGCGCCATGCTTTGCGCTTGAAGATCGGTCGGAAAACCGGGAAACGGTTCCGTCGTGACATCGACGCCCTGCAACGCGCCGTTCTTGCGGCGAACGTGCAACCCTTGCTTTGTCGCCTCAACGGCTACGCCCGCATCGGACAGAAAACGGCTGACGGCATGAAGTTGATCAAGACGCGCGCCGATCAATTCGATATCGCCGTTGGTGATCGCCGCGGCCATCGCAAACGTGCCCGCCTCGATGCGATCCGGAATGACGGAATGCTTTGCGCCATGCAAACGGTCTTTGCCCACGACGCGGAGTCTGTCGGTGCCGATGCCCTCGATCTCCGCTCCCATCGCAACAAGGCAATGCGCGAGATCGCCGACTTCCGGCTCGCGCGCGGCGTTGATGATGACGGTTTCGCCCTTGGCCAAGGCGGCGGCCATCAGGATGTTTTCCGTGCCCGTGACGGTAACGATCGGAAAAACGATTTCAGCGCCGCGCAAGCCCTTTGGCGCGCGCGCATTGATGTAGCCGTTCTCGATGGCGATTTCCGCGCCCATGCTTTCCAGCGCGTTGATATGCAGATCGACGGGACGCGTGCCTATGGCGCAACCGCCCGGCAGCGAAACTTTCGCTTCGCGG
>Ga0326728_10000755_pt1:0-82500 | contig 122871 bp, 130 predicted proteins | sample MB3enrmetagenome_FD_207602 | JGI IMG/M metagenome (GOLD analysis project Ga0326728, IMG submission 207602) | Lab enriched peat soil microbial communities from McLean, Ithaca, NY, United States - MB31MN | ecosystem: Environmental > Terrestrial > Soil > Wetlands > Peat | place: USA: New... | reverse complement strand
CCGCATACGCCCTGCGTCGAGAAGATCAGCTTCAATGAAAAAGGCGAGGCAACAAGCGCCATTCTAGAGCCCAGGGCGGGCAATACGCATGGCCCCTATTTCGAGATTGAAACTCCCACGGGGACTAAAATCGCGAGCTGGGGTTCTGCCGCGAAAGATGTCGTGCTTTCTGCGAACGCAGTCGAGGGCGCGTCCAAAGTCGCGCTTGTCATGCCCTTCGGGAATGCGGGAACCACAGCCGCTTAAGCGCCTTTGCCGTCTGCCTTCCGTCTCCCGATCTGCCCTTTCTCCACCGCAAAATGCTGCGCGTGTTTTAAAAACGGCTTGAATGGATCGCTGTCCGTCCCGGTTAGCCAGGCTTGCACACCTAAGGTTCGGATTTCGTCAAACAGCGCTGCGCGACGAACGCTATCGAGATGTGCTGCAATATCATCCAGTAGAAGAACAGGCGTTCTCTGCCGCGCCTGCGCCAGAACCCGCACATAGGCGAGCATAACGGCAATCAATAGCGCCTTCTGCTCGCCCGACGAGCATAATTCCGCTGGACACGCCCGCTCGCGATGCATGACGGCAAGATCGCTGCGATGCGGACCCGTGGCGCAAGTTCCGGTTTGAGCATCTTCCCCCCGCGTTCGCGCGAACGCCGCCCGCAATTTGTCCTCCACCGGCAGCGCGGGCGACGCGCCCAAGGCTTCCTCGGCCATGCCGTGCAACGTGAGATCGGCGCGCGGGAAGACGCTGGCCGTCTGTGCCATGGCCGTCTGCAACTGCCGCACAAGATGCTGCCGCGCCGCCGCGATCGCCACGCCCGTCTGCGCCATCTCGTCTTCGAGCGCGCAAAGCCACGCATGATCGGCAATACCATCGCGCAAAAGGCGCAGCCGTTCGCGCAAAGCTTTCTCGTAACGATGCAGGCGGCCCGCATGAGCAGGATCGAAACTGTACACCAGCCGATCCAGCAACTTGCGCCGCGCCGACGCGCCTTCCGCCAGCACGCGATCCATCTCCGGCGTAATCCATGCCATCGTCACATGCTCGATCAGCGCTTGCTGGTTTTTGATCGCCTTGCCGTCGATATGCACAACGCGGCGCTCATTGCCGGTTGCGTCAGGATCACGGCCCGTGCCGATTTTCAAGGCGCCCGCAGGCGTTATGAGCTCAGCCGCAACGGCCCAAGGCGAATTGGCACCCGTCCGTTGCACATCCACAAGATGCGCGCGCCGCAACCCGCGCCCCGGCACTAAAAGGCTAACAGCTTCAAGGAGATTGGTTTTGCCGGAACCGTTGGGGCCGGTGAGCACAACGGACGCAGGCTCTAAAACAAGCCGCACATCGGCATAATTGCGAAAATGGGAGAGCGAGATTTGGGCGACGGCAAGCGATGGCCTTTCAACTTCGACTGCCAATTGATGAGCAAAATGCGATCGCGGTGTCATAATAAAAAGTTATTTCACAACAGCTATCAAAAGCCCGTCATATCCCTTGACGCCAACCGTTTGAAGAGCAGCCGCCTCCACGCGGCGATCTTTGGACAGCCGTTTGTTGAGACGCCGGATAGCCTTAATGCCGGGATCGTAGCTGCCGCCATCAATAACCTCTCCCCCGCGCACGACGTTATCGATAACGATAAGGCTGCCGCGCCGCGCGAGCTTTAAAGCCCACTCGAAATAGGCGTAGATGTTGGGCTTGTCGGCGTCGATAAAAATCAGATCGAAGGGGCCCTTTTTCTCGGCCAGCAGATTCGGCAGCGTATCAAGCGCCTTTCCCAAGCGCAATTCGATGACATTATCGAGCTTAGCGCGCTTAGTGTTGGCGCGTGCGACCTTGGCGTGATCGGGATCGGCTTCCAGCGTGATAAGCTTGCCCTTGGCCGGAAGAGCTTTCGCCAGCCAGATTGTGCTAAAGCCGCCAAGCGCTCCCATTTCCAGAATTTTCTTCGCGCCCACAAGTCTTGCCAGAAGGTACAGAAGTTTTCCCTGATTGAAAGACACGCTAATCGGCGGAAGGCCGGCTTTTTCGTTCGCCGCAAGCACTTTTTGGAATATGGGATCGGGCCGGACAACAAGCTCCGTCAGGTAATCGTCAACGGCTGTCCAAAGTTTTTGAGACATTGTTTCCTCGCTTTTCGCAGCCGCCGCTGCATCAATTTATTTCAAGAACGGATGCGGTCAAACCCGCATCGGCATCAGCACATATAGCGCGCCACCGTCGGAGTCGTCCTGAATAATGGCCGGAGCCGCGGAGTCAGCGAGATTAAAACGTACGCCGTCGCCTTCGATTTGTTGCAGAATATCGAGCAAATAACGAGCGTTAAAACCGATTTCCAAAAGCGGGCCGTCGTAATTGACTTCGATTTCTTCCGTGGCGCTCCCGGCTTCCGGCGCAGTGGCGGATAAAATCAGTTGGCCGGGAGTCAGGCTCAACTTCACGGCTCGCGATTTCTCGGAACTGATAGTCGCCACGCGATCCGTCGCCGCCGCGAAGGTCTTCGCATTGGCATCCAGCACCTTGTCGTTGCCTTGAGGAATAACGCGCTCATAGTCCGGGAATGTGCCGTCGACCAGCTTGGAGGTAATCACCACGCTGTCAAAGGCAAAGCGCACTTTGGATTCCGACAACGCGACTTCGACCGGCGCGGACGTTTCATCGATGAGCTTGCGCACTTCCCCCACCGTCTTGCGCGGGATAATGATCCCTGGAATGCCCTTCGCGCCCTGCGGCGCTGCCATTTCCACACGTGCAAGCCGATGGCCATCGGTCGCAACGGCGCGTAATACCTCGACGTTTTTCGCCTTGGTGGCGTGCAGATAAATGCCGTTCAGATAATAACGCGTTTCTTCGGTAGAGATCGCAAAGCGCGTGCGATCGACCAGCGTACGCAGATCGCCTGCCGTCAAGGCGAACTTGTGCTTGAGATCGCCCTCCGGCATTTTGGGGAAATCCTCAACCGGTAAGCAGCCAAGCCTGAACTGCGAACGGCCCGAAACGAGCGTCAGTTGCCCCGCGTTGGCGGCGCTCAATTCCACCTGCGCGCCTTCCGGCAGCTTGCGAACAATTTCATAAAGCGTATGCGCGGGAGCCGTGACGGCGCCCGATTTGCTCACCTGACCAGGTACAATCTCGTTGATCTCGATTTCCATGTCCGTGGCGACGAACGACACTTGCTGGCCCGTAGCTCTGATCAGCACGTTGGCCAGAATGGGGATCGTATTCCGGCGCTCCACCACGCTTTGCACGTGGCTGAGGCTCTTGAGAAGGGCGGCGCGTTCGAGCGTGAGTTTCATGGACGAAAGCCTTGTTATGACCGGGAATCGAGTAGTCTTAAGGAGATAGCAAAGAATCGGCTAAGTGGCTAGAGCCTCAGATCGTTAAAAGGGCAAGCCAAAGGTGGCGGTTTTATCCTTTTTGTATGGTTATCCCTTCAGGCCGGGGGTAGAAATCATATAATCGACATGTCATGGGAAAGGAAGGTTCATGAAAGCCGTTATTACGATATTGGGGCGCGATCGCATCGGCATCGTTGCTAGGGTTAGTTCGACACTGGCCGAGCACAGCGTCAATATTCTCGACATTAATCAGAATATCGTGAACGAAATTTTTAACATGATCATGATCGTCGATATGGCGCCCGCAACCATCGCGTTGAAGGATTTACAGCAAGCGCTCAAGGAACAAGGCGAGGAGATGGGCCTCGAAATACGCGTGCAGCATGAAGACATCTTTAAACTCATGCACCGGATCTGATCATGCAGGTTCAAGAGATTATTGAAACAAACCGAATGATCCAGAAGCATAATCTGGACGTTCGCACGATCACGATGGGTATCAGCTTGCGCGATTGCGGGCATCCGGACATTAAAGTTTTCTGCAAAAATATTTATGACAAAATAACGCGCACAGCCAAAAATCTTGTGCACGTCGGCAAGGATATTGCCGGCGAATACGGCATCCCGATCATCAACAAGCGCATCTCGATCACGCCTATCGCGCTGGCCGCCGAAAGCTGTCGAACGGACAGCTATGTGCCGGTCGCAGAAACGCTTGAATCCGCGGCACGCGAAGTGGGGGTTAACTTTATCGGCGGTTTTTCGGCTTTGGTGGAAAAAGATTTCACGACAGGAGACAAGGTTCTTCTGCGCTCCATCCCTGAGGCGCTGGCAAAAACAGAACGAGTCTGTGCATCGGTCAATCTCGGCTCGACCAAGGCGGGCATCAATATGGACGCCGTGAAGCAGATGGGCATCATCATCAAACACACGGCGGAACTGACGGCGGAACGCAACGCCATCGGCTGCGCGAAGCTTGTCGTGTTCTGCAATGCACCCGACGACAATCCGTTCATGGCGGGCGCGTTTCATGGCATCGGCGAAGGCGAGTCCACGATCAACGTCGGCGTCAGCGGCCCCGGCGTCGTCAAGCACGCGCTTGAGACGGTCAAGGGCGAAAGCTTCGATGTCGTCGCCGAGACGATCAAGCGTACGGCTTTCAAGGTCACGCGCATCGGCCAATTGGTGGCTCAGGAAGCCTCCCGCCGGCTTGGGGTGCCGCTTGGAATTTGCGATCTTTCGCTTGCGCCAACCCCGGCGGTCGGCGACAGCGTCGCGCATATTCTTGAAGAAATGGGCCTCGAAAGCTGCGGCGGGCCAGGCACCACGGCGGCGCTGGCGCTTTTGAACGATTGCGTCAAGAAGGGCGGCCTGATGGCGGCCGCACGCGTCGGCGGACTGAGCGGCGCATTCATTCCCGTAAGCGAGGATGCCGGCATGATCGAAGCGGTTGAACGCGGCAGTTTGACTCTCGAAAAGCTGGAGGCGATGACCTGCGTCTGTTCCGTCGGTCTCGACATGATCGCGGTGCCGGGTAACACGCCCGCCTCGACCCTATCGGCGATTATCGCGGATGAAGCAGCGATCGGCATGATCAACAACAAAACAACGGCCGTCCGCCTCATTCCGATGCCGGGGAAGAAAGTTGGGGACGTTGTCGAGTTCGGTGGTCTTTTAGGCCGCTGCCCCGTGATGGCCGTAAACCGCTTTCGCGCAGACGACTTCATTGCGCGCGGCGGACATATTCCTGCACCGGTACGGAGTCTGACAAATTAATCCTATGATTCCTTCGCCCCTCCACTTGCGTGTTCGCACTGAAACCTGGCCCCTGGCAAAAGCTTTCACGATCAGCCGGGGCGCGAAAACCGAAGCCCATGTGGTTGTCGCCGAACTGACAGACGGATGCCACACAGGGCGCGGGGAATGCGTGCCCTACCCGCGCTACGGTGAAACCGTCGAGGAAGTTGCCACGGCCATCGAAGCCTTGCGGGAAGCCATCGCCGACGGACTTGACCGATTAGGCCTTCAGCAAGCACTGCCTGCGGGCGCAGCGCGCAACGCACTCGATTGCGCGTTCTGGGATCTGGAAGCGAAACGCAGCAAACGCCCCGCACATGAGCTTGCAGGAATTCCCACATTGCGGCCTCTTCGAACCGCCTACACGATTTCGCTTGGCACGCCGGAAGCAATGGCCGAGGCAGCTGGCAAAGCGGCGGCAACGTGGCCTCTGCTGAAAATCAAGCTGGGCGCGGATGGCGATCCGGCACGGCTTGCGGCTGTGCGACGAGCCGCGCCCGCTGCCGAATTGATCGTCGACGCCAATGAAGGCTGGACGGCGGAAAATCTCGCTGAAAATCTGGCCGCATGTGCGCGCTATGGCGTCACGCTCGTCGAACAGCCGTTGCCCGCCGCGCAAGACGATGCGCTGGCTACGATACCTCACCCCGTTCCGGTCTGCGCCGATGAAAGCGCGCATGATAGCGGTTCGCTTGCGCGATTGGCCGGAAAATACGACGCCGTCAACGTCAAACTCGACAAGACCGGCGGCTTGACGGAAGCGCTAGCGATGGCGGATCGCGCTCTGCAGATGGGTTTTTTCCTTATGGCCGGATGCATGGTTTCGACTTCGCTTGCTATCGCGCCTGCGTTGCTGATCGCGCAAAAAGCGCGTGTCGTCGATCTCGACGGGCCGCTCTTGCTGGCCAAAGATCGGCCTCATGGGCTGCGTTACAAGGACGGCCTCGTTTATCCGGCAGTGGCGGAGTTGTGGGGATAATGCAAATATGGGAAAAGGTAATCCCATGACCGATGCCTCCTTCATTTTTGACTCGTACGTCTTCGATGCTCCAACGGGCGTTTTGCGCCTGCGGTACGCCTATGAAACCGGCCCGGCGTTCGAAGAGAAGATTGTTTTCGCGCCTGCGACGCGAATGCTTTCGCCGCAAGACCTTGATGCGCTCGACGCCAGTTTCCGGCTTTTGTTTCTTTTGGCGGGCGTCAGTTATTACAAAGCCTATGTTCCGCGCGAGTTAAAGTGCCGGGCTTTTGCGCTGGATAAAGAAACAGCGGCTTTCGTTGAAAACGTTTACCGTCACGGTCTCGGCGAATTTGCGTATCGTAATAAAATCGATCTAAGCGACCGCGTGCATTTTGTTTCCGAAAACGCGCCCGCGCGAAAGGCAACGCCGCTCGATTTGCCGCATCGCCTTCTTGTGCCCGTTGGCGGCGGGAAGGATTCGATAGTCACGCTGGAATGTTTGAAACAGTCGGGCGAGCCTGTCACGCTTTTCGCGCTGGGCGCTGCGTCCGGCATCGCCGCGCCCATTCAGGCGACGATCAACGCTTCCGGTTTACCGGCGCTCAAAGTGGCTCGAACGCTCTCGCCCAATCTCATGGAATTGAACAAGGCTGGCGCGCTGAATGGGCATGTGCCAATCACCGCCATTTTAAGCGCTATCGCCGTGTCCTGTGCCATTCTCCACAGCTTCGATACCGTCGTGATGTCCAACGAGCATTCCGCCAGCGCCGCCAATTTGCGCATCGGCGGGCACGACATCAATCATCAGTACAGCAAGTCCTTCGCGTTTGAAAAAGATTTTACACGTTTCATCGCCGAACATGTCGCGGCGAACATCTCCTATTTTTCGTTGTTAAGACCTCTTTCGGAAGCCGCCATCACGCGCCGTTTTGCGAAACTGGACAAATATCATTCCGTTTTTCGCAGCTGCAATACGGCCTTCCGGCAGGACGAAAAACAGCGCGGCAGAACGTGGTGTTGCAACTGCCCTAAATGCCGTTTTGTTTTTCTGGCGCTCGCGCCTTTTATGAAGAAGAAAAACTTGATCGCCCTATTCGGCAAGAATCTTTTGGCCGATGAAAGTCAAAAAGAAGGTTTCGCGGAACTGTGCGGCCTTGCCGCCTACAAGCCCTTCGAATGCGTGGGCGAAATCGAGGAAAGCGCGTTGCTGATGGAAAAACTTTTCCGCAGCGATGAGTGGAAAAATGATGTTGTGGTAAAAACTTTGGGCAAGATGTCGAAAGACTTCGAAAAAAAGTTCGATGCGCTTTTCGCGCCGAACCCCGATCATCAGGTGCCGGAGAAATATTTAAGGATGCTTCATGCGTGCGGCTGATCTGAAAGACAAAAACATCGTCATCTGGGGCACCGGGCGCGAGGGCAAGGCCGCCGCCGCGTTCTTGCGTAAAACGTTGCCCAATGCGCCGTTCATTTTCGTCGACGAAGCGCAAGGCTCCGATGCCATTGAAGGGCTAGGCTGCGAATGCGCGGTCATCAGAGGCGATGACATTTCCGCCGCGCTTGATGCCGCCGACGTTCTCATCAAATCCCCCGGAGTCAGCCTTTATCATCCGCTTGTTCAGAAATTGAAGGCGCGAGGTGTTCCCGTCACGTCGCTTCTCAATCTGTGGCTTGCCGACCCGCGCACGGCCACTGTGATCGGCATAACGGGCACGAAGGGCAAAAGCACGACAGCGGCGCTTTTGGCGCATGCGTTGACGGCGCTGGGCAAAAAAGCGATTGCGGTTGGCAATATCGGTGTGCCTGTGACGGAAAGCTCAGACGAAAACGCGGATTTTATCGTGGTTGAAGTTTCAAGTTATCAGGCAGCCAATATCGACGAAAAATGTCCTGTCGGCCTCCTCACGTCGCTTTATCCTGAGCATCTCGATTGGCATAAGTCGCTTGACGTTTATTACAAGGACAAACTCAATCTTATCGCGCACTGTCCAACGAAAATCGTCAATCATGAGGCGCTGGAAACACTGAAACAGCACAACCTTTCACTCAATGAAGCGTTATTTTTCAATCAGCCTTCCGGCATTCATACGAAAAACGGCTGCTTTTATGACAATGGCCAGACGATTGGTTTAATCAAAAATGCCTATCTGTCGCGCGCGCATAATCTCTCGAATGTTTGCGCTGTTCTCGCCGCGTTAAAGCATCTTGGGCTTGATATGAAAGCGGCGCTTCGTGGCATGGAAGATTTTCGCGGCTTGCCGCACCGGCAGCAGGAACTGGGCAAAAAAGACAGCATCCTGTACGTCGATGACAGTATCGCGACAACGCCACAATCCGCCATCGCCGCCATGGAAGCCTATCCCGGACGCGCCCTAACGCTTATCGCCGGAGGCCAAGACAGAGGCATCGACTACACGCCGTTGGTCGACTATGTGCTGCAAAAAAAGATTCATGCCGTCATCTGCATGGGCCCCAGCGGCGAGAGAATATTCAACACGCTGAAATTATCCCGCAGCGAGAATATTTCCATGTGCGGCAGCATGAAAGAAGCCGTGACGCTTGCGAAGACGCATACGCCGCAAGGCGGTGTGATTCTTTTGTCCCCCGCCGCGCCGAGCTACGGCTTGTTCAAGGATTTCGTTGAGCGTGGAAAATGTTTTGCAGAGGCGGCGGGGTTTGAACCCGCTCAAAAATAACCGCTTATTCCTCCTCCGGCAATTTCATCAGCTCATCGGCTGTTATTTTTTTGTCGGTAATTTTGGCTTGCGCGAGAATGAAGTCCACGACCTTTTCCTCAAGCAACGGCGCGCGCAGGCGTTCGACCGCACCTTCGGTTTTCGTGTAGTAATCGATGACCGCTTTTTCCTGGCCAGGGAACCGCCGCGCCTCCGCGATCATGGCGTTGCGCAAATCGCCTTGCTTCACTTCGATCTTGTTCTTTTGCGCCACATCGGCAAGCAGCAAACCAAGCCTTACGCGGCGTTCAGCAATTTGCCGGTATTCGGCGCGCAAGTCGTCATCGCTTTTTTTCGCCTCGTCGGCAGGCAAAGATCCTGCCGCCTTATCCTTCTCAACTTGCTGCCAGATGGCAGCGAATTCCGCGTCGGCCAAACCGGCTGGTATGGAAAAATCGTGCGCGTCGGCCAGCTTGTCCATCAGCTTCCGCTTTAAAACCGAGCGGCTGATTTTGGCGTAGTCGGCGCTCGTATCGTCGGTAATGTGCTTGCGCAAAGCGTCCAGCGACGGAAAACCCGCTTCCTTGGCGAGTTCATCGTTCATCTCGACAGGCTTGTGGACGCGCAGTTCTTTCACCGCCACGGCGAAGATGGCTGTTTTCCCGGCCAGATGCTTGGCGTGGTAATCTGCTGGGAACTTGACTTTGATATTTTTCTTGCTCTCCGTTTTCAGGCCGACAAGCTGCTCTTCAAACGTGTCGATGAAGGAATGCGAGCCAAGCTCGATCTTGTGGTCTTCGGCCTTCATGCCCGGAAACGGTGTGCCGTCCACCGTGCCGTCGAAATCAATGACCAGAACGTCGCCCATCTTGGCAGCGCGTTTTTCTGTAACAAGTTCCGGCTCGCGTAGTGACTTAGAAACGCGCGTAATGACGTCGTCGACCGCTTGCGGAGCCACATCGGCCACAGGCCGATCGAAACTCAGTTTGCCAAAATCCATCGGCGTGATTTCAGGAAGAATTTCGACAATAAGCTTGAACTCAAGGTCTTGCCCTTCGGCGCCGTTGATCAATTCGACCTGGGGCTGCATCGCAGGACGAAGCGCGTTGTCGCGCAAAATCTTCTGCGTGCATTCCGTCACGGTTTTGTCCAACACCTCGTGACGCGTATCGTGGCCGAACCGCTGGCGGATGATGGACAGCGGCGCCTTGCCGGGACGAAATCCCTGAATCTTCGCTTTCTTGCCGATTTCTCCCAAACGCTTGACGAGGGCCTTTTCCATGTCGCCGTGCGGTATCTTGATGGAGAATTCGCGTTTCAGTCCTGCGTTGTTGATTTCCTGAACTTGCATCATGTTATTTTTTCGTCCTTGTCCGTTGTTTAAAAGATGGCTTGCCAAGCCGCAGCGAGCGTTAGCTAGAGCCCGCCTTCGCTAAAAGGCTTCGGCGCGGCAGCCTTCACTCGCTGCGCTCGCGAAGGCTGGTGCGGGTGAAGGGACTTGAACCCCTATGACCGGTTAAGGCCACTGGGACCTAAACCCAGCGCGTCTACCAATTCCGCCACACCCGCGGGCTGGGATCAGGTATCAGAAATCAAGGCAAACAGGAAATACTTTATCTGTCGCGTGTTTGTTTTCTATTTTCGGTATCCTGTTCGCGGTAACGCGTCTGGAAAACCTCAAGCGCCAACGTGCGTTCCTCAACGGTCGGGATGCCCGTGCCGCGTTTTACCTGAAGCTGAAACCGCACGTGCGGAATACCCATTTTGTCCCTGCCAACTTCCAGAACGCGAGCCGACTCCACCAACGCGCCCGTGCCGTAGCGCAAAAAAGTTGCGCCGGCTTCGATGTTCGCATTTTGATGCGATAGGGCGTTCAGAATCATCCGCTCGTCTTTCTGCCCGGACGTGGCTGAGAGATACTAGTAAACTATGTTCTTTCTGGCCTCGCCTGACAAGTACCTTAGCAGAGGCTTAAGTTCGGCATGCTGTTCAAATGAATATACCGATTTTGGCAATGCCTTGTTAACTATAATTTTCGGTATTAAAAAAATCATGTAAATACTTTCACAACTTTCCGCTAATATAATTCCATATCGCTTTAATGAATATTCAGAGGAAAGATCTATGCCAGAAGAAATGAAAAATGGGCAATCTAATAGACCATCATCCAGGCAAGATTATGTCGTTATTAATGTTGGTCCTGGCTCGCCATATGAAAGAACGCAGGAGTCGGATGGTACGTATTTTTATTGTCTTAAGCCTGGAGAAGAACCGGTGACCATCCAGACAACGGGGACACCTTCCCAAAAGCCAGGTTTTTAAAGAATCCATCTACGCTTTGCAGGTTGGAGGCAACGCGAAGCATTGCTCATAACTTTTATGGCCCCACGGGACAAAAGTCAGTTGCCTTTGCTGGACAATGTTTTAAGCAAAGCCGGAATGCCTGCCACAATATCCTCGGCGATCAGGCCTGGTCCGAAAAGAGCAGCAATCCGGCTATGCAGCCAAGCCCCGGCCACCGCAGCCTCAAAAGAAGGCAGGCCTTGCGTCAACAGGCCTGTAATCATCCCTGCCAGCACGTCGCCTGACCCGGCGGTAGCTAGCCACGGGGGAGCGCTGCCGTTAACCACGGCAAACCCGTCGGGGCTTGCTATAACCGTATCGGCTCCCTTGAGCAACACGATGCATCCGGCAATCTTGGCGGCTTTTTGCGCTCGTTCAATTTTGTCGCCATTGGATTTAACGCGTTCGCCAAACAGACGAGAAAACTCGCCTTCATGGGGAGTTAACACGCAATCCTGATGTAAAACCGAAAACAGTTCATCTGGCGCATCCGCAAAAATGGTCAGCGCGTCGGCATCCAAAACACAGGGTTTACGCGATTCCAGCGTCGATAAAACGAAAGCCTTTAGCGGTTCACCCAACCCCATGCCCGGACCTATCAGCACCGCGCTTTTCTTTGGATCATTGAGAAGTGCGCGCCACTGATCCAATCTGTCGGTCTGCCGCACGATCACGCTTTCGAGCGCGACGGCATAAAGCGGCATCGCATTTTCTGGCGCTGCCAAAGTAACAAGTCCCGCGCCCATCCGCTGCGCCGCACGCGCCGCCAAACGGGCCGCACCCGTCATCACCGGCCCACCATAAATGAGAGCATGGCCACGGGAATATTTGTGGGATTCTGGTTGCGGAAAAGGGAACTGGCTGAGCCATAAATCCGTGTGGTTTTCGAATGTTAGCGGCTTAACCTCATCCAGCACATCCTGATGCATCCCCGTCTCAGCCACGATGATCTCGCCGCAGAGCGTGGCTCCCGGCAAAAGCACATGGCCCCGTTTTTTGCGGAAGAAAGTGACCGTAAGTTGCGCCTCAACCGCCACGCCCAAAATCCGGCCTGTATCGCCATCGACACCGCTCGGAAAATCAGCGGCAATAACGGGAATCTTCCGCGCATTGAGGTTTTTGACAAGCGCGGCAACTTCGCCCGTCAACGGACGCTGCAAGCCCGTTCCGAATAAAGCGTCGATAACCAGATCGACATTATCGAATAAAGCGGGGATAAGCGAATGCGTTTCGCCTTGCCACGCCTGCGCCGCTTTGGCGGCATCAGGGGTCTGGCTGTTTGATGTCATAGCGCCAACGATAACCGGCCATCCCGCACAGCGCAGGGCTTCCGCCGCGACATAGCCATCGCCGCCGTTATTGCCGGGGCCGGACATGACGAGCACGCGGCATGGCTTCCACTTTTTCATGACGGCGTCGGCGACGGCAGCTCCTGCGTTTTGCATCAAATCATAAAACGATAACGGCCCGCGCGCGCAGCTCAACGCCTCGGCCCGGCGCATCTCGGCGCAAGTCAGAAGAGCATGAGAGTAGTATTCGGGAGTTGGCATCGGTTTTCGGGGATAAGGAAAACAGCGTTCAGATTATCATCTTTCTTCCCGAATGCCGAATGCTGAATGCCACATGCCACCCGACAAGCAACGCGCTCTGCACGGCCAGCATCAGCAAGCGAAAGCCCAAAGCCAGCAAGCCGGCATCAAGTGCGTTCGTTCCGGCGAAAGCCAAAACGCCCGCCCATCCCCATTCCGCCAATCCCAGATTGCCGGGCGTCAAAGGAATGAGAACCAGCAGCGCCACAATGGGTGAAGCGGCCACAATGAAAGCGGGAGCAATGTTCAAGCCAAGCACGGGCGCGCCGACGACGATACTGATCACGGTAAATGCCGTGCGCGCCGCCGACCACACTAGGAGAGGCACAAGATAAGGCCGCAGTTTGGGCGCCAGCCGCGAACAAACAAGGAAGAGAATGCCGCCCACGCCCGCCATGCCGATGAGACACGCCGGAACCCAAAAGACCGCACCGACATGCATGAGAAGAATTAGCGCGGCGGCGGGCAGAAGCGCTTCCATAAACGCGAATTCCATGAGCTGATCGTAAAGACCGCTGCCCGCGCCAGCTTTCCAGCCTACACCCTGCACACGACGCGTGGCCCAACTGCGCCCCAGAATAATCGCAAGCGACGGCGGCACGAATTGCCCAACCCAATTTTGCCACGCATAGTGACGTTGGAAAAAACCGGGCGATGGCTCATCCCCCGCTTCGCCATGAAGCGCCTTGGCCCAGATCGCCCACTTGTATGCTCCGCTCCACCACAAAAAGCCGATAATCGCTACTAGAAGCACGCTCCACGGCCACGACAAACCGCGCAACACGCGCAAGCCGTCCTGTTTGCCGACGCCAAGATACGCCATAAGCGCCACGCACAGCAGAAGCCCTGCGATCAAACTGCCTGACGCGTAAAGACCTCGCTTCACTTTTTGAGTCCCATGAGCAGCAGGCAACCGTAAGGCGCCTTTGGCACGCCGTCCAAGCCATAGCTTAGTAGGCGTGAGGCGCTATCGATCAGCAAATGCGGAAACGGGATGGGCTTGCGCAATCCCAAACGGCGTTGAAGCCGGATGGGCGACAATTTTTGCTTCGCCAGACTATACAAAAGGCCGCCGGTCAGACGGCTTAAAAGCTCCCACCGCCGCACAACCGGTAGAGGTAGATATCCCTTCGCGTCGGTGAGCTCGATGTTCGCATCCGCAAGGTGTTTTTGCCATTCCTTGCCCGTCCAGTAACGCAAATGCGCGAGACGCTGATCGAGATCGCGAAGATAACGCGCGCGCGTGATCCACGGCAGCCATGGGCCGCACAGGCATTGATGAAAATGGGGGCCGGGAACCGTGGCGATGAACGCGCCGCCCGGACGCAGAACGCGCGCGCATTCGCGAAGCACGTCGTCGATGGGTTCGATGTGTTCCAGCACCGAATTGCTGATCACGGCGTCAACGCTGGCGTCCGGCAAGGTCGTTTTTTCGGCGCTGCCCGTGATGAGTTGCACGTAAAGACCGCGCTTTTCCGCCAGCGCCGTCTCTGCCGGATCGGAATCGATGCCGATCAATTTCGCTTTAAAAGGAATGTGATGGCTCAGCACCGCCATGATCCCGCCGTCGCCGCAACCCAGATCGAGGATCGCGCGGCATTCGGTCAGGCGCGGCAACGCATGATCCATCAGCGCCATAAGCTCAACCGCGCGCCAGAGATTGGTCGCCGGTTGCGCCGGAGCCTCTTTCGTGATTTCGGCGAAGAGCGCACGAGGGAAAGCCATGTTTTCCGTCATCTGATGGGGCGATCGATGGGACTCGAACCCACGACAACTCGGACCACAACCGAGGGCTCTACCAACTGAGCTACGACCGCCACAAGGCACAGAACAAACAAAAACGCCCGGCCCCGATGGTTGCCGAGCGTATATCGCCGCGCCGCATGTCTCGGCGTCATATGCCATTCAATGCGGACACCATTACGTATGCTAATACAAGCTGGAATCGTCAAAGTTGTCAAGGCTTTCGACTCCTGCCATAGGGCTTGCCAAGAGCCAATTATTGATTCGTTTTCGTACGCCCGTTTTAACTCCAACAGCCCAAGGGATCATACCATGACCACCGTAAAAGCCGTCTTCGACCTCATCAAGAAGAACGACATCAAATACGTCGACCTGCGCTTCACCGACCCGCGCGGCAAGCTGCAGCATCTGACCCAGCATATCAGCACCATCGACGAGGCCGCCTTCAAGACCGGCATCATGTTCGACGGTTCCTCTATCGCCGGATGGAGAACCATCAACGATTCCGATATGGCGCTTGTGCTCGATTCCAAAACGGCCATCATGGACCCGTTTTATGCCGAGCCGACACTGACGATTTTCTGCGATGTTCATGTCCCCGTCACCGGCAAGCCCTATGTGCGCTGCCCGCGGTCAGTGGCCAAGAAAGCCGAAAAGTATATGGCAACCGTCGGAATCGGCGACACGGCGTATTTCGGTCCCGAAGCCGAATTCTTTGTTTTCGACGATGTGCGCTTCAGCAACGATCCGCATTACACGTTCTACAAGACCGATTCTAGCGAAGCCCCCCAAAACACCGGCCGCGAATACGCCGAAGGCAACCTCGCCCACAGGCCACGCGTGAAGGGCGGTTACTTCCCGGTCAATCCTGTCGATAGCGCACAGGACCTTCGCACCGAAATGCTGGTGCTGCTGACGCAAATGGGCGTGGAGATGGAAAAGCATCACCATGAAGTCGCCACGGCGCAGCATGAGCTGGGCATGAAGTTCGCGCCCCTCGTGCGTTCAGCCGACAACACGCAGCTTTACAAATACGTCGTGCACAATGTGGCCGCCACGTATGGCAAGACGGCAACCTTCATGCCGAAGCCGGTGTTCGGCGACAACGGTTCGGGCATGCACACGCACCAGTCGGTCTGGAAAGCCGGCAAGCCGCTGTTCGCAGGCAGCAAATACGCGGGCCTGTCCGATCTGGCGCTTTACTACATCGGCGGCATCATCAAGCACGCCAAGGCGCTGAACGCCATCACCAACCCGACCACCAATAGCTACAAGCGTTTGGTGCCGGGATACGAGGCGCCGGTGCTTCTGGCCTACTCCGCGCGCAACCGTTCGGCGTCGTGCCGCATCCCGCATTGTGAAGGACCAAAAGGCAAGCGCGTGGAAGTCCGCTTCCCCGATCCATGCGCCAATCCCTATCTCGCCTATGCTGCAATGCTGATGGCGGGACTGGACGGCATCAAGAACAAGATCCATCCGGGCGACGCGGCCGAGAAGAACCTCTATGAACTGTCGCAACGGGAATTGGCGAAAATCCCGACGGTCTGCGGCTCGCTTGAGCAAGCCATCCAGTCGCTGGAAAAAGACAACGCCTTCTTGATGAAGGGCGACGTCTTCACCGAGGACCTGATCGAATCTTACCTCGACCTGAAACGCGAGGAATGGGACCGCTTCCGCATGGCCCCGCATCCGATCGAGTACGATATGTATTACAGCTCGTAAGGTTAGACATAAGACTAAGGAAAGGGCGTCCGGAAACGGACGCCCTTTTTTATGCCGCCAAGCCGATAGACGCTTGAGGAAAAGCTGGTCAGAATACCGAACCGGAACGTCGAATCGGGGAATGGCTTATGAAGGCCCAAAGCGGCGAAGTTCTATTCGAGCACGTGCAAATCGGCACGATCGTGCGCGTTACGGCCATCGATGCGGCAACCGGCACGGAAGTCGTCATTCAGGGGCCGGCCAACATCGGCACGGCAGCGCTTCAGCGTACGGCAATGGCGAAGCTCGAATATGTGCTCAAGAAACAGCAGGCCGAAAACCGATAGCACGATCTTTTCTATATTTAGTTCCTGTCAACCACCGCACTCTTCGATCCATCGTGGAAATCGATGACGATGGCGCTTGCGGGTTTGAGGGCCTTGGCGGATACAAGAACATGCCCCGCGGCATCGCGGACTAAGGCATACCCTCGCCCCAGCACCGCACGCGGCGAAAGCGCTTCCAGCATCGTCGTCAGACGTTCCAGCCTCGATTCCGTCTGCAGCAACCGTTCGCGCCCCAAAACTTCAAGGCGATGCGCCTGATGCTGAAGCCGCTGCGCGGCCAACGCCAGAATATCGCGCGGATGGCGAAGCTTGCCGGACGCTTCGGCCAGACGGCCCCGTATGCGCTCGAAAGTGCTTTGCCGCGCAAGCAACAGGCGTTCCGCCCGTTCGTCCAGTCGCTGCGTCAGCGGCTCCAAAGCGCGCGCAGGATCGCCAAGGGCGCGACCCGTTAATGCCAGCTTTTCCTTGCGCTCCCGCAAGATTCGCAGCATCGCGCCATCCAGCCGCGCGCTATCATCCAACACTTGCGCCAGCAAATTGTCGCGCACCGGCACGGCCATCTCGGCGGCTGCCGAAGGCGTGGGCGCGCGCACGTCGGCGGCAAAGTCGATCAGCGTCGTATCCGTTTCGTGGCCAACGGCGGAGATGATTGGGATCATGCTTTCCGCCGCCGCGCGGACAACGATCTCTTCATTGAACGGCATAAGATCTTCGAGCGAACCGCCTCCGCGCGCCACGATCAGAACATCCGGGCGCGGAATGGCACCGCCCTCCGGTAGCGCATTAAATCCTTTGATGGCCGCCGTCACCTGCGTTGCAGCACCTTCGCCCTGCACAGCAACGGGCCACACCAGCACGCGGCGCGGAAAGCGGTCGGCAAGTCGATGCAGAATGTCGCGGATGACCGCACCCGTGGGCGAAGTCACGACGCCGATGACATCGGGCAAATACGGCAACAGTTGCTTGCGCGACGGATCGAACAGGCCTTCGGCGGCCAGTTTCTTCTTCCGCTCCTCCAGCAACTTGAGCAGCGCACCAACGCCCGCCAGCGCCAGGCTTTCGACGATCAACTGATACTTCGACTGGCCCATGTAGGTGGTGAGCCGCCCGGTGCAAACCACTTCCATGCCCGTTTCGGGCTTGAGGCCAAGCTTGCTCACCTGCCCCCGCCAGCACACGGCGTCCAGCACCGCGGTGTCGTCTTTCAGCGACAGATACATATGCCCGCTGGAATGCAGTTTGCAGGAGCCAATCTCGCCCCTCACGCGCACAAGGCCAAAGGTTTCCTCCACCACGTGCTTCAGCCGCCGCGACAGGTCGCTGACGGTAAACTCCGGCAGATTGCTGCCGGGGCGGGGCGAATCGACAGCGGGGGATTGCGTGGGTGGTTGGGGCATGGTGAAATGATACGTCATGTGTCATTCCCGCGAAAGCGGGAATCCAGCGGCCCGCGTCTGCGGGCCGTATGAGTCGGGAACGCCAATGCTTCTTGTGTTAAAAGTTGTTAACTCACGCGCGCGCTATCGCGCGCAGCTGGATCCCCGCTTTCGCGGGGATGACGCAGATATTTGTGGAGGAAAAATCACATGAACATCCTTGTCATTGGATCCGGCGGACGCGAGCATACGCTGTGCTGGTCTTTCGCAAAGTCGCCGCTGTGCGGCAAATTGTATTGCGCCCCCGGCAACGCGGGCATCGCCACGATTGCCGAATGCCTGCCGATCAAGGTTGAAGAAATCGACAAAATCATAGCATCCTGCCGTGAACACGCGATTGATTTCGTGATGATCGGGCCGGAAGTGCCGCTCGTGCTCGGTCTGGCCGATGCATTGCGCGAAGCGGGAATCATCTGCTTCGGGCCAAGCAAAAAAGCCGCACAGCTTGAAGGCTCCAAGGGTTTTCTGAAAGACATGTGCGCCCGCGCAGGCATTCCCACGGCAGCCTACAAGCGTTTTACCAACGCCAACGCCGCGAAGGATTATGTCAAAGCGCAAGGCGCGCCTATCGTTGTCAAGGCCGACGGCCTCGCGGCGGGCAAAGGCGTAACGGTCGCGCAGACGGTTGACGAGGCGCTGGCCGCCATTGACGACGCGATGATCAAAAAAGTTTTCGGCGACAGCGGCAACGAAGTCGTGATTGAGGAATGCCTGATCGGCGAAGAGGCCAGTTTCTTCGCGTTATGCGACGGCACAAACGCCATTCCATTCGCAGCCGCGCAGGATCACAAGGCCGTTTATGACGGCGATAAAGGCCCCAACACGGGCGGCATGGGCGCGTATTCGCCCCCCCCCATCATTGACGACGCCATGCAAGAGCGCATCTTGCGCGAGATCGTCCAGCCGACGATGAAAACGATGCAGGACATAGGCGCGCCATTCACCGGCGTTCTGTTCGCGGGATTGATGATCACGAAGAACGGCCCCAAGCTCATCGAATACAACGTGCGCTTCGGCGATCCTGAAACGCAGTGCATGCTGCCGCGCCTGAAATCCGATTTGCTCGCCGTGCTGTATGGCCTCGGCAAAGGCCCCATGAACGGCCTTAAGCTTGATTGGAGCAGCGACGCGGCGCTGTGCGTCGTGATGGCTGCGGAAGGCTATCCGGGCGCGTACAAAAAAGGCGCGGTCATCCGCGGATTGGATAACGCGGCCAAAATCAAGGATACCGTCGTCTTCCACGCAGGTACGGCGCTCAATGCGGCAGGTGAAATCACGGCCAACGGCGGCCGCGTTCTCGGCATCACCGGCTGGGCCCCCACCATATCCTTAGCCCAGGCCAAAGCTTACGAAGCCGTCAACGCCATCAACTGGCCGGAAGGATTTTGCCGGCGTGATATTGGATGGCGGGCGCTTCGTTAAAACAAATTATACGCAACAGCCTGATCCGCGAGAAGTTTCAAACTGGCGGCGCCGGACATGATAATAATCATAATGCGTATCAAACGCGCGCCGTGCTTGATGACCATAGCGACACCGACTTGCGCGCCGAGGACGCCGCCGAGCGCCAAAGCAAGACCATGCATCCACTCAACGTTTCCGTTTGCGGCAAAGACAAACAGAACAGCAAATGACGTTGCTGCCGTAATGGGCTTCGATATCGCTGTCGCCTCCAACGCGGAGAGATTCAGCAAAGCGATGCAGCTCACCGTATAAAATGTCGTTGAACACGTTCCGAAAAAGCCGTCGTAGAAAGCCAGGAAAGGGAGAACAAAGAGGCCATACTGCTTGAAGCTAAGCCGCTGCACCGCTTTACGCGATTCCAGCGAAGGATTCGTCGCAACCCACGCGGTTAAACCGATCAGCAGCACAGGAACAATGAGTTTAAGCGCGCGCACTGGCAAATGACTGATGGAAAGCGCCCCAAGTACGCTAAAGGTCACAAGGATAGGCAAAAAACGCGCGACGCGCTTCAAAGGCAGAAGTCCGCGTTTCCAGAATCGCCATGTTGCCGAAACATGCAAAGGCACCGCATAGAGATTTTGCGTCGCTATGGCTTGCACCGGCGAAAGCCCTATAAACATCAGAAGCGGCGTAATGAGGAGTCCGGCGCTACCAGAAACAACGCTAATAACGCCGAACATGCAGCCAGCGACAAAGAGCAACAAGAAATGCGCGGGATCGATGGATGGCATTATGTGCATTAGCCTGCCCCGTCTAAGTGATCAGGGTTTCGTAATCACCAGCCTCTGATAAAACCCGCCGAAGAACGATGTTTTTTTGATCGCGCACTTGGCCCAATCCGCAGGCAGCCAATCGATCGCACTAAACTTCCAGATGTCGGGCGCGAAGGGTTCAAGAAAAGCCAGAAACGGCAACCACAGATATTTGAGCGGGTGCCACCACTTTGGCTTGTCGAACTCGATGATGAGGATCGTGCCGCCCGGCTTGAGCACGCGCATGGCTTCGGCGAACGTGCGCGCGCGGACGTCTTTCGGCTGTTCATGCGGCAAGAAGAAAAGCATGACGCGGTCGTAAACGGCGTCCGGCAATCCGAGATTGGTCGAATCCCGGCGCATGATGCGCGTCTTTGTGTCCGCGGGAAGCTTGCGGCGCAGATTGTTCAGCTGCGCAGGCGAAACGTCGATCACATCGAAGCTTCCGCCTCCGGCCATCACCCTCTCATTAAGCCGGGGCGTCAGCGTGCCGTAACAGCAGGAGATTTGCAGCGTCTTGCCCGGCAACCTTGCGCCCCACGCTTCAAGCGCCGCGTCGCGCAATGGGCGATACCAGCCCCACAGAATGAGATTGACCAACCACTCGCGTTCGAAAACCCATACCGCCCAAGGCCGCACATAAGCCCACCAATAGTATTTTTCGAGATAAGCGGGGATGGGAATGCTGTCGTTATCTGGGGACAACGGCGATGCTCCGCCGCCCAAGGGGCGTGCCATCTCGTCCTGATCTTCCGGTTTGGGATGTACAAACACGATTTATGACTTCTTGCTCTCTTTGATTTTGCCTTCCTTGAACACGACATGCTTGCGTACGCGCGGGTCGTACTTTTTCAATTCAAGCTTTTTTGTGTTCTTGGGGTTTTTCTTGGTCACGTAAAAAACGCCGGTTCCGGCGGAACTGACCAACTTAATATCGTTTTTTGCTTTTGCCATTTTCGAAGCCTGTCTTTTGGGTATTGGAAGCGGCGCAATGTCCCGGATGAGAGCATTTTTGTCAAGTTTTCTCGCACACTGGTCAAAAACGTGACTTGGCGGCGGGGATCGGGTAACCTTGAGAAATTATTTACCCCTCCAAGCCTAGGATATCAACGTGGAAAACCTGCTGGCGCACATGCTAACGGCTATCAAAAACCTAAAAGTGACCCAGCAAAGCCTGGTCATGCTGGAGCGTTTGCCAACGGCCATCAAGAACTTAAAGAACATAAAAGTGACCCGGAAACGCGTGGTTAAGATTCTTGTGCGCACCTTTGCGGTTATCGGCGTAATTATGACGCTTTCGATACTGATAGGCGCGTATTCCGTCCGGCACTGGCTCACCACGGTCCCCGCCCCGCCAGAAGCGCCCGCCAATATGGTTCTGGATCTGGATTTCACGCATCCGATCGTAGAAAAGAATCGCGAGCTCGTTCTTTCGCTCTCGGCGCTACTGCAGGAAGAAGAAGAAATTCCGCTCTTCGACATCGTCCGCGCCCTTGAGCGCGCCAAAGACGATCCGCGCGTGAAGGGCGTCGTCGCTCGGTTCGGTTCGGAGCAGCCGAGCCTCGTTCACGCGCAGGAAATTCGCGCCGCGCTTTTGCGTTTTCGGCAGAGTGGCAAATTCACTTACGTCTTCGCGCCGAACTACGGCAGTTTCGGGCCAGGCAACCGCACCTATTACCTCGCCAGCGCCTTTGAAAACATCTGGTTGCAGCCGGTAGGCACTGTCGGCTTGACGGGCCTCGGCATCGAGGCCCCGTTCGGCAAGACGGCGCTCGGCAACATCGGCGTTCATGGCGATTTCCTGCGCCGCGAGGAATACAAATCGGTCATGGAGAATGTGACGCGCGATGAATTCTCGCCTGCCGTGCGCGCAAACATGGAATCCATGCTGAAAAACCTCGGCGAGCAAGAAGCCAAAGGCATCGCCGAAAACCGCAATATGGATTTACCGGAAGTCCGCGAATTGATGGCGGGAGGTCCCTACACGGCCCCTGAAGCTTTGAATGCCGAACTGGTGACGCACATCGGCTACATGGATGAGATGTTGAAAGTCGCCGAGCTCCTCGCAACAGACGTCAAATCAAAGGCCGAAACTGCCCCCGTGCGTGTAACGCCATCGACCTACTTGTCTTTCAAAACAAAAGCCAAAAAACCCAAAGCCACGATTGCCCTGATCAACGGTTTGGGCTTGATCACAGATGCGCCTTCCAGCGGGCCCTCGCGTCTTGCCGAAGATCACATCATCGACACGGAAAAGCTCGTGAAGGCTTTTGCCGAAGCGGCGGCGGATAAGGGGGTTAAAGCCATCCTGTTCCGCGTCGACAGCCCAGGCGGCTCGCCAAGCGCGTCCGAGTCGATCCGCCATGCCCTCATTAAAGCCAAAGCCGCCAAAAAACCGGTGTTCGTTTCGATGGGCGAGGTCGCGGCGTCAGGGGGCTATTGGATCTCGATGGATGCCAATCACATCGTGGCCGAGCCGGGCACCATTACCGGCTCCATCGGCGTTGTGGCGGGCAAGTTCGTGCTCGGCGACTTGTGGGAGAAGCTTGGCATCAAATGGGACAGCCTCGTCACCAGCGACAATGCCAAGTTGTGGTCGTCACTTGCGCCTTTCTCGCCTCATGATCGCGACAGGATCAACGCGCTGCTGGACGACACCTATCAGGCTTTCACCAAGAACGTCTCTGTCGCGCGCAAAATTCCTTTAGAGAAGATTTCGGACATCGCCAAAGGCCGCGTCTGGACAGGCGAACAAGCTTTGAAAGTCGGCCTGGTTGACGAGCTGGGCGGAATCGAAACGACGGTATTGGCGTTGAAGAAAGAGCTCAAGCTCGCGCCCACCGATCCCATCGCGCTGAAACAATTTCCGCCGCCGGAATCGCCGAGCACGATAGCCCTCAGGCTTCTCCGCAATATCGGTTTCGAAAGCGCGATGGTCCGCGCAGCGCTGGGCCTGCTTCAAAAAGTAATAACCGCCGCGGGGCCGATGTGGGATGAGATGGAGGATACGGGTGCGGTATCTGCGCGGGTACCTGCGGAAATGTTGCGGGTGGTGAAGTAAGAAGCGTTCGGGAAAGAATATCCCGAATGTTAACCCCTAAAATGCTTCAAGCTCGCGCGCCAGTAATCCCAGCCGGTGATGACGGTCAAGCCTCCCGCGATCCATAGCATAACATCGCCGATATACGTCGCGGGGATGGCGTCGGGCGCGTGTTTTCCGACGATCAAAAAGCCGAGCGAAAACATCTGGATCGTTGTTTTCCATTTTGCGAGCTTGCTCACCGGTACGCTCACGCGCACGTTGGCCAGAAATTCGCGCAGGCCCGACACGGCCACTTCGCGCAACAAAATAATGACGGCAGGCAGGATGCTGAATCCGTCGATCTGTCCATTAAAAACAAGAAGCAGCAACGTCGCCGCGACCAGCAGTTTATCGGCAATAGGATCGAGAAACGCGCCGATCATCGTCACCTGCTTGTCGCGCCGCGCCAGATAACCGTCGAACCAGTCGGTCACGCCAGCCGCCGAAAACAAAACCATCGCCAACCACGCTGCCCAGGCATATGGCATCGCCAGCAACACCAGAATGACCGGTATGGCCACGATGCGTGAGAAAGTCAGTTTGTTGGCGAGGGACTGGAACATGGTCTTCGGCATTCGGAAAAAAGCATTCAGCTCCAAATGCCAAATGCTAAATGCCACTTTAGCTCCCCTCATGAAAATAATCATGGATTTTTTTGGCCATCCCGGCGCTGATGCCGGAAACGCGGCTTAACTCCTCGATTCCGGCGTGGGCGACCGCTTTGGCCGAACCGAAATAGTTCAGCAACGCCCGCTTACGTATCGCGCCGATGCCCGGCACGTCCTCAAGCCCCGACTGGCCTATAGCCTTAGCCCGCTTGGCGCGATGGGCGTCGATGGCAAAGCGATGCGCTTCGTCGCGCAGGCGTTGCAAGTAGTAAAGCGCGGAATCGCCGGGAGTGAGACTGAACGGCGCGCGTCCCGGCATGAAAAAGCGTTCGCGGCCCGCGTCGCGATCGGGGCCTTTTGCGATGCCGACAACGGCAACGTCCGTAATGCCGAGTTCCTGCAATACGGCCATGACTTTGTTCAGCTGCCCCTGCCCGCCGTCAATCAGGATCACATCGGGCCAAAGGCCAGACGTGCATTCGGGATCTTCATCGATCAGACGGCGGAAGCGACGCGTCAGCACCTCGTTCATCATCGCGACATCGTCGCCCGGTTTCGCGGTGCGGATATTGAATTTGCGGTACGTTTTTTTCAAAAATCCTTCCGGTCCCGCCGCGATCATCGCGCCCACGGCATGTGTGCCGGAAATATGCGAGTTATCGTAAACTTCGATCCGCTCCGGCGGCTCTTCAAGTCCAAACAATTCGGCCACGCGCGCCAAAAGTTTGATCTGTTCCTCGCTTTCCGCCAGCTTGCGGCCCAGTGCCATTTTGGCGTTCTGCCGCGCGTGTTCGACAAGCCGCTTTCTCTCGCCGCGCGTCGGCACGCTGATCGTCACCTTGTGGCTAGCGCGTTCTCCAAGCGCTTCGGCGAGCACGCGCGCGCCATCGGGCGCGTGGCTCAACAACAGAAGCGGCGGCACAGGTTTTCCGGCATAAAACTGCGCGATGAAGGCGCCAAGAATTTCACCGAGAGGCAAGTGCCTGTCATGGGCCGGATAAAAAGCGCGTGTGCCGTAGTTGCGATTGGCGCGGAAAAAGAAAACTTGAATCGCCGTGCGACCCGCTTCTTGATGCGCGCCGATGACATCCGCATCTCCTATGCCTTTTGTATGAATATCCTGCCGCGCCTGCATGCTTGTCAGAACGCGAATGCGGTCGCGCAAAACCGCAGCGCGTTCGTAATCCTGCGCCGCGCTGGCGCTTTGCATTTCGGTGGCTAACTTTTTTTGAACTTCCCGGCTTTTGCCGCGCAGAAAATCGCGCGCTTCCTCGACTTGCCGTGCATAGTCACGGGCGCCCACTTTTCCCACGCACGGCGCCGTGCATCGCTTGATGTGATACTGTAGACAAGGCCGCGTCCGCGCTGCAAAAAACGCGTTTGAACAATTCCGCAGCATGAAAGCACGTTGCAGCAAAACGAGCGTCTCTTCAACCGCACCCGCCGAAGCGAACGGTCCAAAATACCAACCCTTGCGCCCCTGCTTGCCGCGATATTTGAGCATCTGCGAATATTCGTGATCCCGCGTGATGACGATGTAAGGAAAACTTTTATCGTCGCGCAAAAGAACGTTGAAGGGCGGCATGAAATGCTGGATCAGGTTGGCTTCCAGCAACAACGCCTCGGCCTCCGTGTTTGTTGTGACGATTTCCATGCCGCGCGTCTGCGCCACCATCCGCTGCAGCCGGTGCGGCAACCGCAGCTGTTGCGTGTACGTCCCTACGCGCTTTTTCAGATTCTTCGCCTTGCCGACGTAAAGCACCGCGCCGTCCTCGGCCAGCATGCGGTAAACGCCGGGCTGTTCAGGCATCGTCCTCAACTGCGTGCTTATTGACGCCGCGCCGATCTGAAACCCGGTGCGGCCACGGCGGATGCGTTTGGAAGAAGGACTTGTTGCCATAGGCATAACTTAACGCCGTTTGCGCGAAACGGGAAATGATGGGGATGTTCGACTTCTAAACAACCTTTAAAAATGCCGTTTGGCAAATGCCTGGCCGGAACCTGTTTTAAGGTAATATTCAAATTCCTGAGCTTTTCGTTTATCTGAGAAAGCGTGATAATTTATCAATTGCCAAGGTTTATATTTTGCCGTGTGCTTTGATTCACCTGCGTTATGTGCGGACATCCGTCGTTTTAAGTCGTTCGTAAAACCAATATAAATTTGATCAGGAAAACTGATGCTGCGAATTAAATATACGTAATGCATTCGTCCCCCTACGCTGAAGCTACGGGGGACACTCCTTCGCCTAAGATCACCTTCGTGCGGCTTACTGGCGTAAGCCACCCGAAGCCGAAGGCGAAGGGTGGTCGGGGCGCCGAGATTCGAACTCGGGACCTCAAGTACCCAAAACTTGCGCGCTACCAGACTGCGCTACGCCCCGCCGTGTTATCTCCTAACGAAAGCCCGCCTTAAGGGCAACCTTTTCCGTTTAGCTTGGGGACATTATCGGCCGAAAACCGTTAAGAAAGCTCGAAAGAATGACGCAAGACGCAATTTGCGCTAAAATGGCGGCATCGTGAATTGGCTTTCGGGAAGTTCAACGCCATGGCTTCCAAGGCTTTTCAAATCAAGCTCAAGCGGACTTATGAACCCGCCCTGCCGCGCGACGGGGTACGCGTTCTTGTTGAGCGGCTTTGGCCGCGAGGGTTGACAAAAGAAAAAGCCGCAATCGCGCTTTGGGCCAAGGATATCAGCCCAAGCCCCAAACTGCGGCAATGGTTCGGCCACAAGCCTGAAAGGTGGGATAAGTTTCGGCGGGATTATTGGAAAGAACTTGAAAATCATCCCGAAGCCATTGCGGCGCTGAAGGACGCGATCAAATCGAGGACGGTTACCTTCGTTTTTGCCGCCAAAGACACGGGACATAATAGCGCCATAGTTTTGCGGGATTTTATCCTGTCTTCCGGGATCGAATCCAAACTCGTCCCACCGCGAACAAAATCAAGATAGGTTGATGCATGCGTTTTTTCGCTCATATCGTTTTCCTCATCCCCCTCGTTCTGCCCCTCCCCTCGTACGCCAACGACTTCGGCCCAACCAAGCGCCTCGCTGTCGGCGATATTCTGCGCGGACGGTTCACGCAGGAGCATTACATGGCGGGCGTGAGCAAGCCCCTGCATTCGGAAGGCCATTTTGTCGTCGCGCCCGGTTACGGTCTTATTTGGGCCGTCGAAAAACCTTTGCCCCTGACAATCGTCGTGACGGCCGACGGCATGTCGCAAAGCGTGGCCGGCGTCCCCGTCCTCCACAAATCGACGACGCAGATGCCTTTCCTCGCGCGCGTTACGAGTTTGCTGAGCGCGGCCCTGGGTGGAAACTGGAAGACGCTCGAATCCGATTTCACCCTGACGCGAGAAGGCAACGCCAAGCAGTGGCGCGTCAAGCTTGTGCCGCACGATCCCAAAACAAAAGGCATGCCGTTTCGCGAGCTAACGGCTAAGGGCACCCGTTTCGTCGATCGCGCCGAACTGACGCGGCCAGACAACGCGCCCGACATTTTCACATTTAAGGATCAGACCATCACGCCCTCGCCGCCAACGGAAATCGAGACGGCCTTTTTTTCAACTGTTCAAACGCCTTGATCTCATCGGGAAGCCTGTCATGGACCTTTACTCTGTCGCTTGTGTCGTCACGCTTGTTCTTCTCGTCCTTTTTTTCATGGCCGTGGCAAGCTACGACTATTATGAGCGCAAAACCGGCGTGCCGACATTCCCGACGCTGCCTGCCGTGCGGAAAAAGATGATCGAGCTTCTTCAAAAGGACGCCGAGGCTCGCCCAGCGCATCCCTATACCGTTCTCGATCTGGGCTCCGGCAGCGGCCAGTTGCTTGCAAAAATTGCTCGCGCAATGCCGCAGGCGCGTTTCATCGGCATCGAACTTTCTTTCATTCCGTGGCTGCGCTCCGTCGTGCGGCAACGCCTTTTCGGCCCGAAAAATATCGAATACAAACGCCTCGATTTTTACGGTTACGATTGTTCTGTCGCCGATGCCGTGGTCACGTATTTGCCTGGCAAGGTCATGGAGCGCGTCGGCGCAAAGTTGCGAAAGGAATTGAAACCCGGAACGCTCATCGTCACCAACGGCTTCGCCCTGCGCGCCGATTGGCAGCCCATCGAAGCCATGACTGTCGGGACGTTGATTAAGCTGAAGGTGTTTGTTTATCGGCAGGGGTAAGTGAAGAAGCTCTCACATTTCTTCAGGCCCCGGATCAAGTCCGGGGCACTATTTTCGTAAACTCGCTACGCTCATTAACGAAAATATGTGGCTGGGGGACTAGGATTGTAAAAATACGCTTTGGCGTATTTTTATCCTCGGCCTGCGGCCTCGGACTTCATCTGCCGCTCACAAGTGAGCGACAGACTACGCGCAAAACGCTCCCCCGGAGCGTTTTGTCGAACCGCTTGGCGCTTCAGCTCAAATCCGCCCAGCCAATAAAAAAAGCCCCAGAAGGAGCTTTTTTATTGGCGGGACTAGGATTCATGTCTTCGCCTTAACTCCCTAGAATTTTATGGTATTTTCGGATTCGAATTTTCGATGTTTCCCAACATGTTTCCCCGCGAAAAACGTACCATAAAAATCGCAGGTTCGAATCCTTCAGAACGACTTTAGGTTATCTTATCAGCATCAAAAATCAAGTCAAATCCACATGTACGCTTCCGTCACTTGAACTTTTTGAGTTGAGATAATCAGTGTTGGCTCAATCTGGTTCAGTGTGGAGCGAGTCAAGAAAAATATTTTTATATATGTGGGTTTTTTCCTTGATTTTAGGTCACGTCTATGCAACATTTTTTGTCATAATACGCGAAACGAGCGACCGGAGAAAAGATTGATAAACCGCGCAAGGTTTTCCTTGGCGGTTTTTGTGTTTCATAGCCATACAACCAAACTTTGCCCCCTTCTCTTTTAAAGAGAACTATACCTTGGTTAACGCTCCGTCTGGTCCAATACGGAACGGATCAAAAAAATATTTTTGCAGAAATGGGTTTTTTCCTTGATTTTAATGGTAGTGCGTGCATATAAATCAGTCATCATAGGCGAAACGAGCGTCTCCAGAACAGAAGACCAAAATCGACAAGCCGCGCAGATCATTCTGGCGGTTTTTTTGTTATTCCGCGCAACGCATGGCTTTTCGGATATGGGGCAACCGTTTCCGACGAACCGGTCACGTAATCAAATGCTGGCATAGCCCGTTTTGGGGGACGATGGGGGAAAATCACACGGAAAAATGCGTCCGTTTGCAAGGCATTAGGGAAATAATGTCCGGCGGGCAATTTGGTAGCGGGCAAAAACGTCAATTTAGCGTACTATTCTGGATAGGGTAGAGAGAAGCATACGAGGCCGCGAGGGAAATATCCTCTGCGGCTTTTGTCTTTTCCGCCCCTGAAATCTTTGACCGCCCTAAGGCCTCCAGCATGGCGGCGGCGAAGCACAAGATATAGATCGCTGCATTAACCATAGATTTCTGTTCTGAAAGTATTAATCGTCTGTCAGTATGATGGTCATATTGTTTTAATGCTTTTCAATGGATGTATGCCATGCCCGCAGAATATCAGCCTCCGCGAAACGCGGTTACGGAACTGTTTCTAGCTGCACCACATGAATTACACGACGCCATGCGGGAGGAGCTGAAGAAAATTGATCATGTGTCCTATCATGACACGCATGATACACAGTTGATATGGCCACGTGCTCCCTATCATTATGGCATGGGCCGGATTCAAAGATATGAACACTGGCTATCAGAACAAAGCGAAGAAGATAGGCAGGCTGAAATTTTGGCGTGCCGAATTCGATATGAGGCGCATTATCAGCACATGGCTTTTCTGCTGGTCGAAAGGATGAAAGAATTAGGCCATGACCTAACGCCTCTTGTGCAAGAACGACGGGCACAGAAAAAAGAAGGCACGCCGAAGTGGGAGCAACCAAAAACTCGCGATAATTACAAGCCTTGGGAGTTCTTACGGAACATCGATCTTGCAAAAAGCCCGTATCTTTCCGAGTCCGCCCCACAGTGGGCGAAAAAGCGTTATCCCTATCGCCTACATGGGGAGACAGCCCTAGAACGCCGCATCAAAGGCACCGCTCACATACAGCGTAAAGACAACTACCAAACAGAACTCGACTATGCCGTTTATCAGTTGGGAAAAATGGAAGCCCAAGCTGCCAAGGGCGTTCAATTCATACCCGGAGCACTGGAAAAGGAAAGACAATATGTTCGAGATCAAGCTATGCTTGTTAGGCAGAACGTCCGTGCTCGAATGGCAAAACGCGATCAGCCCAAACCATGATCTATTCTGTGTTCTGCATCACCAAAAGATTTAAGCTATGGCTAACAACCTAAATATAAATTGGATACTTCGCATGCGGCAACCGGTCACGCCGGTTACAGAACTATTTGATGCCTCACCGCTTGACTTCAAAATCCGCACCGCCATGAGGCAAGAGCTTGAGAAAATTAAAGCCGAAACTGCTGATGACGAAGAAGCCACATGGCCACAAGTTCCCTACAATTACACAATGGGACGGATATATGCTTATGAGCAATGGCTTGAAAGTTTGAGCGAAGAAGACAGAGAAAAAGAGATTTCTGAAGTCGGAAATCGCTACAGAGAACATTATCAACTTATAGCTGATAAATTGGTCGAACGGTTAAAGGATCAAGGCATCGACTTGACGCCAGTCGTGCAAAAACTGCAAGTCCGCGCCGAATATAATAAGCGTTTGAAAAATGATCCGGTGTTTCGCGAAGCCGAACAACAACGCATCGCTCGCGAACGGTCTGAGCGCACGCGAGCTGACATCGCCCGCGAAAGAATCTTGGATCGTGGCGGGGGACGTGAACGTGAGTTAGAGCGATAGTCCGGCTCAGGAATCTGCAAGGGAAAAACCCTCTACGGCTTTTATCTTTTCCGACCCCTAAAATCTCTGGCCACACTTCGCGTCGCGCCACGTATAGGCCCGCGCTGGCGGTCTGACGTTAGATTATAATGCGCTGACGTTGGCGCTGGCCCCGGCCAGCAGCCCATTCACCACCTGAAAGATAGAGTTTCCGAAATTACCGGCCGCATCAACGGCCTGTAGTAACCCGCTCGACATAACGTCGGCGGGTTTTTTTGTGCTTGCAACCCAAGGAGTCAGATCATGGAACCCGTTGCTTATTACGTCCGGGACTTCTGCCGGATATATACCATCCCCAAAACGTCCTTCTACCGCGAGGTGAACGCCAGACGGTTGCGCCTGTTCAAGCGGGGCAAACGCAGCCTCATCGAACGGGCCGAGGCGGAACGCTGGTACGCCAACCTCACACGAAAACCGCAGGACGGCGATGCAACCAAACCAGTTCGCACCACATAGAACCAAGGAGTCGTTCGCACGACTATTTTCAGAAAAACCAATCCTAATCTTTTACAGAAAGGCATTACCATGAAGAACACCAACACCCACACCTCCCGTGAAAGCTGGCTCCGCGCCGGTGCGGAGGAACTACGCCCCGATTTTGAGAAGCTGAAACTCACTTTGCCGGAGAAGATGAGGTTCTCAATTGCCTTCACCTCAACGGGCAAGCGAGGGCATGTCCCCGGAGAATGCTGGCGCCCTGAATTCTCAGGCGACCAGCATTATGAGGTCATCATCCGCATCGATAAGGACGACCCGGTAGAAATCCTGGGCATTCTTGTCCATGAACTCATCCATTCGCTTTTGTCGCCCGAGGACAAGCACGGAAAGAAGTTCAAGCTTATAGCGCGTCGCATCGGGCTCGAAGGAGGCATGCGCCATACGAAACCGACGCCTCTGTTAATGCAACGCCTGCAAGCTATCGCCGCCAACCTTGGCCCGTTGCCGCATAAGAAACTGAACTATGGCCGCGCATCGGACGTGCTGAAGAAACAGCAAACGCGGCATCTCAAAGCCGAATGCGGCGCGGATGGTTGCGGATATTTGCTGCAAATCAGCGCCAAATGGGCAAAAGCGGGGCTTCCGTATTGCGGGGTTAATTTCAAACATGGGCGGCTTCGCTGCGCCATACCAGACGATACGGACGAAGACGGCGACAATCCGTAAACGGCAACGCGCCAAAATCTTGCGCTGATTTAAGAAAAACAACGTCACAACGCGCAACGGCTTGCAGCACATCTGCGACCGTTGCGCGTCGTGTTTTGAGAAAAACGCAGTCGCTTTTTTACTGAAATAAATTTCACTGAAAGGCTTTGAATCATGACGCCATACAAACCGGATTCATGTCGCAAAGGTGTTGAAGGAAGTCCGCCAGTAATGTGTTGTCACCCCAAAGGTGGGGCCACAACACGACTGGTGAGGGGCGCTGCCCCATCAACCCCGCACGACGGCTATGCGCACACATCGCATCATGGACATGCCTCGCGTCATGGCCATGCGTATGAAGAGCATAGGCGCAGGTGCATTAAAAGATTCTTCCGCGTTACGGCGGAAGAAAGCGCCGCCATCAACTCCCATGCCGCCGAGGCAGGGCTTGAGCCATCGTCATATATGCGTATCCAGTCTCTGGGAAAATCCAAAGTTCGCAAGTGCCGCCGCATTCGCGCCGATTGGAGTCAGCTCCGACGCTGCATGGGAGTCATCAACAAGGCTGGGAACGTCGTCAATCAGTTTGTCTTGTTGCTAAGGCGGTTTGGCTGGGCAGATTCCAAAGAGGCAAATACCGCCTTTTCCGAGCTTGCCAGAGCCGCCCGCGCAATTGTCTCGGCGTTGAGGCGTTCAAGATAAAGCGGCGCAGAATTTCGATAAGCCGCAAGGCATCGTAACTCACGGGCTGTAAAGCCACCAATAAATCACAAATCGCAAATCCCGTTTTCAATCTTTCTCCGGCAACGGAAAAGGAAACGCCCATGTCTGTCCTCATCAAAGGCAAATCTATTTCCTGTTCGCAAAAGTCCCGCGACCATTATCTGCGGGGACAGGAAAACGAGAAGATCATCGTGCGCGAGGTCTGGGGCTTTGCGACCAAAGACCCGGACGAAGCCTTGGAGATGATCGAGCTATCGGCCAAAGGCACCCGGTGCAAGAAGCCTCTTTATAGCGTCAAGATCAATCCTTCGCCGGATCGGTTTTGGACGAAAGAAGAAGTCTTGCGAGCCCTTCAACTGCTGGAAGAAAACCTCGGCCTGACCGGCCATCCCCGCGTCGTTATCGAACACAAAAAGCATGGCCGCATCCATTACCACGCCCTCTGGAGCCGTTTCCATCCAGACGGCGGCCCGGCCAAGAACATGGGCAACGATTACGCCATTCACCAGAAAACACAGCGCCAGCTTGAAAAGGAGTTCAAGCTACGCCCGATGATGGCGCGAGGTCGTGACTTCCGACAATGGGAAGTCGAATGGGCGAAACGGTACGGCTTCGACATTTTTGCGCTGCGAAAGGAGATCACGAAAGATTTTAATAGCGTCAAAACAGGTCAAGAATTCATGGCCGCTCTGAAAACCAAAGGCTGCGTCCTGTGCCGGGGCGATAAAAGCCAATTTGTCCTCATCCTGTCGTGGGGCCAGCACAAGGCCCTTTCCAGCATGATCTATGGCCGCCCGCCCAAGGCAGTTTTGCGCCGCGCGTTTGCGGACATTGACATAGTCATGTTGCCAACGGTTGCCGAAGGCAAGGCTCAGGTCAAAGCCGCGCTGCCAAAGATAAAGAGGAAATCACGCCGCGCTGCACACATATATATAAGGAGAAGCCCTTCCCAGATCGTGTCGGTAACAAAGCCATTTGCCCAACCGCAGACCGAGACGCCCATTAAGCCAGTGACCAAGACGATTGTTTGGACGACGACGGCCAAACAGGAACAAGAGCACGTACAGCAACATGTCCCCATAAGACCCGACGATAAAAAAGGCTGGCCGGAGGCCGCGATCATAGATTGGGAAACATGGGGCCACGAGAAACCACGCCTGTTCTTCCTGAAATGGATTGAACTCGCCCCGCCGGGATTCACACCGTAGAGCGTTTTTGTTTTCAGCATCAAAACAGAATTTTACACAAAGGATGTTCTTTAATAATTTCCCCTAAAATACGGTTTTTTTGGTTCTCGAGAACACGACGATAGTAGGCTCCTAAAAGCAGAACATAGGACCATTTATGTTTCCGTCAGTTTATGCTATGTTTTTAATGCTGACATGAGGGACTTGTGAATAAAAACAAGAAAAAAATGCTGGAGGAATTCCGCAAGCTTAGGCCGCTTTATATAGAAGTGGGCAAACAAGTTAGAACACTACTTTTAAGGTATCTAAAAAAGGAGGACTATAAGTATCAGCACGTAAGTCGTCGCACGAAGAAAACGAAATCTTTATCAAAAAAAATAGACAAGCCAGAATTCAGAAAAAAGAAAGACGTTACGCAGTTTGATGATTTGTCCGGCTGCCGGGTTATATTTTATCTTAGCGAAGACGCGGAAAGATTTAAGCAAGTCATCTACAACAATTTTTCTGTCGTAGATTTTAAGCAAAGATACTCACCGAATGGCTACAATGCCGATCATTACATTGTGAGATTCAAAAAAGATCAACCTACGCCAAAGGAGTACAAAAAACTTAAAGACCTAAAATGTGAAATTCAGGTAACCACCGTGCTTTTTCATGCGTGGTCGGAAATGCACCATGAAGTATATAAATTACAAGAAGACTTTAAGAAATTTGCACCAGAACAGCTTGAGTCTTTGCAGGCCCGCTTTAGTTCGATAATGGAAGAACATCTCAAGCCCGCAAGCTACGATTTTTCTGTAGCCTACAGGGAAATTGAACGCCTAAAGAATGGTATACAAACCTTTAGCCGTGACTATTTCAATGGAATTATTAATGCGGCTTCAATCAACGATTTATTTGAAGCCCTGACCTCTCTGAAAAAGGACGTTCAGTATTTCAGTCAGGATAAAACCCCCGAAGGTCTTAACCTCATTCAAATTCTTAGAGACAGCATAGCTAAATCGGCAGGCTATAAAGAAAAGCCCATAGAGACTGAATGGGGCGAATTGGCCGGAAAAACCACAACTGACATAATAGACGTATCGTTACAAATCCTATCGTCACTTTCTTATCAATTTCCTACTGAAACTTTGGAGTTTTTTGCCGATTACGTTGGCCGCGAAAACAAAACCATACGCGACCACGCTGCGCGCGCAATCAAGGAACTTACGTCATACAAACTAAACATATTGAACAATTACGGAATTGGACTCCAACTGTTTTTATTGGATTATGTTGAAAAATGGGACGATCTAAAGCTGCGAGATAAGTTCTTTGCCGTAGAAATTATGTGCGAGGCATTCCTTCAAACCACAGCCGAAGATATGGCAGGCGACTATAACAGCGTGACCTTATCATCGGCCAGCCTATCACCGACTGATACCCTAAAGGATTTAAGAAAGCGGACAATCAAGCTGCTACAAAAACTTTTTAACCTTGCTCGAACTTCAAGTGAAAAAGATGCTATCATATCTGCCCTAGCAAGCGCCTCTCGCACCCCAATGCAAACGAGCTACGGCGATGACATGGAGAAAATGATACTTTCTGACACTGAGGACATTATTGATTTTTTTATCCAAGTCCTTCCCGGCCAAGATAACGCAGTAAAGCAGCAGATAGAAAAGCAGGTTTTTTGGTTCTTCCGGCGCCGTATTGAAAATAGAATTTCACCAAAAAACATAGCGCAATTCAGGGCCATTTTGGCAAATGACCCGGAATATCAGACATACAACACGCTTATTGGATTTGATTCTGTATGCCCGGAACATTGGGATAGCCCTGAAAAATGGGATGGAGGCCAGAGTGTTGTGAAGATACGAATTCAAAAACTCTTAGATGAAGTCACGGAAGAAAATATCGGGCTTTGGGTAACTCGTTTTAAGGAATACAGCCCTATCAGGTCAAATGACGGCGCATATTTTATGAATTTGACTGAATTTCTAACACTCATTGGGCAGCAAAAGCCTGATCTTGCCCTCAAGATAATTAAAGATCATGGAAAAGACCTGGGTGATGTAATACTTTTCGGGCTTCTAAAAGGACTCTGGTCTAGCCCGAACAAAGCCGAAGCAAAAGAAATTTTAAGTGGGTGGAGCACTGATAAGAATCGTACATGGCTCTGCGTCTCTATCATGGTAGCCACAAGCGATTTTGACTTATCTTCCGCTGACAATATTTTTAATAACGCAGTAGCAGGCAAGGATTTTTCTTGCCTAACCAAGCTACTGGATGCTGCCTTCAGTTCAGAGCCATATACAGACCCCACACGCATAGCTTTCTTTATGAAAACTGTAAGGCAATTCAAAAAAGATAACAACGCAACCTGGATACGAAGTATCTACTGCACAACACATTTTCATCTCGCTTTTCCTGTGTTAAGCGAGGCCGACGTTGATCTAATTCTGGATAGCCTCGTTCCACTTCCCAATATCGCTTACGATACGCATAGAATTCTGATTCCTATTGTTCGAATTTTCCCGGAGAAAATTGTCAGGTTCTTTGAAAAGAGAATAGCTTTCGATATTGCCGATGATGAAAAAGATCAATCGAAGCGTAGGCGGTTCCAATTCAAAGAGTATGATGCGGTGCCATTTAATTTCTTTGACCTTGCGCCGCCTATGGCGGAACAAGGTGCAGGAATTGTTCCTCTTATCTTTGGCTGGTTTAGTAAAGAAGATTGGCATTATGGATGGGAAGCATCGCACTTGCTACACGCGGTTTTTCCCTCAATGGGGGCCGACCTAGAACAACAGTTACTTTCACTTGTCGAAACAGATGAAAAAGAAAACATCCTGACTGCTATCAGGGTGTTGAATGATAAGCGTGGTGATGTGTCGATTCATAATGTTGCCAAAGCTATAATTCGTAAGTTCCCCAACAACAAAGAATATAAGCCTAAGCTAATATTGGCGTTGCAGGCTACGGGCGTGACGACGGGTGAATATGGTATGGTGGAGCAATACAAACAAAAAATTGAGCAGACAAAAAATTGGCTTCAAGATGAAAACAAAGATATTTGTAACTTTACCAAGGCATACCACAAGCTCCTAGAAAAGCAGATGATAGCAGAGCAAAAGCGTGCTGATGATGATATCGAAATCAGGAAGCGCATGTATGGTGAAAAGAAACCCAAGAAGAAGGCTGACAAAAAAGCGGCTTAGTTTTCAGAGTATCTAGGATATCTCAGACAATTGAACGCTACCGGAGTGCCACACAAAATGAGTAAACTCGATTATTTAATTCATATTGTGGAGAACATTGAACGGCGACAATTGCTTCCCGGAACGGTTAACGTCGATCAATTTCAAGGCTTGTTACAAGGCAAATTTACTCCCACGTGCGAAATAGTAGGAATTAGGCAAGAGGCAAAAAAGTCATTACCTAAACTTGTCGAAGAATTTTTTAATGAATCGAACGAAATTCAGCGCGGCACAAATTTCAATGATTTATTGCAGGTAATAATGAACGTAATTTTTGATGATTTTGTTGAACGAAAGGCAAACACGCTTACCGAAGCAGATGTTGCAAACATCAAAAATAAAATATCAATTTGGTTTAAACAAAATTCTACATCACTTACCGCTTTTGTGCCGTGTGTAATAACTATCTTTCCTGGAGCCTCTTTCTCCATTGGTCCGGTGAAATTCGATTTTATCTCCCAGTTCATGGCTAACGAACAGGCTAATGCCAGCATACTGCAGAATTTGCCTGCAAATATGAATTCGACAGGAGCTAGCTGGATAGCAACTGTGGTGGTATCAGGTTGCGTTCGGAATCGCGCCTTGGAATTCGCTGACTTAGCTGTTGATTTGGCTCTTGTAGGACTTCAGTTAGTGTTCCCAATTGATTCTGCGGAACGAATTGCGCGAATGAACGGAAAAAATCTGCCAATCTTTAAATCAACATATTATCGCACGAATGGCAGGATGAGCGGCAGTAATCAGAACCAACATCCCACACTTGGCTTGGGGCAAGGGTGGATTGAGAAAATTGTCTTTGATGGTAGGGAAATTTTGAATTCCGTAGGCCATCGTATGGACGCTTACTTAAGCGATACGAAGAAACTGCCGAAACTTGAGCAAGCGTGGTGTGACGGGGCTTATTGGTATCATGAGGGATTGGCCGAACCTTTGGAAACTATCGCCGTAACAAAATTAGAAACGGCGATTGATGTTCTTTTTCATTCCGAAAGCACAAGCAAAACCAAGCAAAGATTATTGCAAGCAATGAAACTGGTTTACAAATTAACGCCCGATCAATTTATAAACAAAGACCAAACAATTACCGTCAAAGGTTTTGTTGAAGGGCTGATCCGCGACAGATCAAGAATTTTGCACGGAACTTGGTCAACACTAATGACAAACATGCGAGAGAGTCGGCCAAATCTAATGTTTTTGGCTCGCGATTTCCTAAGGGCATATACATTGGCTTTAGATAGATATTTGGCAGACCCGAAGGCACAAGACAACATTGAGAAATTTCTAAACTGGATTGAAGCCAATCTATAAGCACTCGTTATGCCTTACGCATATTGGAAGATATTGTGTCCCCCGACGCACGGAAGCGCGCGGGACAATAACGTATTGCTCAGCTAAAATGAGAGACAGGTTTTCAATAAGCTCATGTCCACTTACTTACTCTTCGGTTTTTTCGATCTCTGTGGTTCCAGTACCGAGCAAATCGATGTCCCCATTTTCCCATGCGTCAACCAAATCCTCACTCCCAATAGCGAGAGTGACCACATGCGAAGATAGATCGAATTCCAATATGCATATATCGTCCGGTTCTGCGCCAGCACTGGCAAGAGGCTTGGTAAGCGCCCAGATGAAGTGATTGCGACATTTGAGAACTGCATTGGTTAATTTGCCGCCGAAAAAGATACCCCACTCCTTACCTTCAACCAAATCGGAGACGAAAGTTGGGATAGTGGTCGATCCGGAAATCAGAATGCTTCGATTCAATCGGATCGCGCACCAAAGCGTACCTCGGCTGCTCCATCCATAATTTGCAGTGGTTCGTGATTTGGAAAGGCGGTCTGCGATCTCTTCGACAATGCCAGGTTCAATTTTCGCTCCAACTAGGGAATAAACACCTCTAGCCAAACGCGCTATAACAGGAGAAATCGACATATAGATGCCGATTGTCACCGGGTTCATTCCTTCGGCAATACAGTACTCCTGAAACTTGTCCCAACCCAAAACGGGCCCGTGCGTTTGCAAAACCCTTACCATAGTGTCTTCCGCACCTCCGGGCTCTATGGCGTCCTCGAAAGAACTATTTGCCGTAACGACATCTCTGAGTACACCCGCTAGGTGATTTGTTTCTAAAAAAGAGGCCAAAACGGCGGACGGTGGTACAACTTCGAGTCTTCTTGATTTTGCTACGGCCCGACGCAAATCGCCCAGACGAATTTCTGGGCTGATGTTCAGAACCTTTGCGACTAAATTACTAAGGCGATTGCGAGAAAGACCGGTTGCGAAAAGCCAACAGCGCTCATCGTCTAGCCATTTGGTTCTGGAATCTACCGAAACCAATCCTCTCATTTTTTCCCGTTTCGATTCCGGTATTTCTATATCGTCACACATTGCATCGAAATTGGTGCACCCACGGGCGCTTGAGATCCGTTTACACATGCGCAACAGAGAGAGCAGGTGTTGTATATCCTGTCTTTGACCGTAAATATGCTTGTTAGAGATCAAGCAAACTTCAAGGCCGAATTTGAGTCCAAGCTCCTCGCAGGCGGATGCCAAACCAGATGGATCGAATGGTTTCCGAGATATGCCAGTCTCTTGTACGGTTTTAGCCATGTCAGTAGAAATCGCGGGAGCGAATTGGCGAATGGTTTTAGCTGCGCGCAAAAGACACGGAGCATCGACTTTATGGTCCCGCATTTTGCGAGTTGCTTTTGAAGCAATTTGCCGAACGCGTTCTCGAGTTATGCCGAAATCCTGCGCAACGGACTCCAGTGTGCGCCGACCCTGCCCTGACCATCCAAAGAGCTTGAGAACTACCTCGGTATTTCGGTTGCCTACGAAAGTCTCAAGGATGCCCTGAAGTTCATCCTCTAAATAGGAGGCTTGAGGTATTGGCACGACATTATTTCTAGCCGCCGCAAATTTTCTCGCTCCGGCAGCACTCTGAGCCGCTCGCTCAATACGAGCAGCATTTCTATCCCAGTCGGAGAGCCTGGTATCAAGCGATAAACCTAGCCGATCCAATTTCCGCTTTATTTCGTCGACAGTAGTTCTGCCACAGTTTTGCATACGCAAGAATTGTGTTTCGGTTTGACCGATAAGATCGCCAACAAATTCTATATTTGCCGCTGAAAGCGCTTTAGATGCTCGTAAAGAGAAATTGAGCTCTTTAACCCGCAAATATAATTTTATTCGAGTTTCTTCATCGTATTCCTGCAACGACTTGCTGGGGTCAGGTTGTTCGACTGTTTCGAGAACGTCTTCGGGGGCTGACCACCCGAACCTAGGCATACCGAGCCGCAACCCGTATTTATTTAAGAGTTCCTTTATCTCTTTGACGGTTTTCCTACCGCAATTCTGAAAGCGCAAAAGTTCGGGCTCTGTCAAAACGGCTAATTCTCCAAGAAAACAAATATTTTCGTTCTTTAGGACGTTCGAAGCTCGCACGCTCAGATTAAGCGCGAAAAGCGGCACAGAAAAAACATCGGGAGAATTTCCCTCGGTTTCGGATATATTTGCACGTTCCGTCACCATCGTTACTGCCGTATTAGCTCCAGTCTCTATCTTTCGAGTATAAACCTGCAGCCGAGCGGGAAAGGCGATTAAGCGTATCGCGGATATCGTAAATCGGTTCGGTGACATCGATATAGAAATTGCATCCAGCACGTTCGGACGCGAACGCTATAGCGTACTCAGAAAAAGCGACCTCGTAGGAAAGTCTACGAAACGTGGGGTCATCGATACTACCGGTGGAGCGCGCTGCCGCGATCTGCGGATGGTCCAAATTGATATAGATCGTGCGTTCGTTGCGTTCATATTTTGCGCGCGCAGCCTCGACACCCATCTCGCGGAAATCGACACGAAAACCACCCGAGCTGCCAGTATTATTTCGGTTTCTCGGTTTGGCTTTAGTTTCGGAGTTTTCAGGGCCCGGAGCCAATGCGGGTGCGGGCTCGTCGGGTATGGGACCCGGGTCTGGGTTGGGATCGGAGCATGGATTTGGTTCGAAGTCGGCATCTTTGAACCCGTCATCGCCGACAATTATAGCAGGCATATCTACGCCCGGAACCAACGTTTCGCCGGGTTCCTCTGCGACCGCGGCCTTTTCCAGCTTGTCTGAACCTCCAGCCACCTTCGCTAGAGCTTTTTTAACTTGATCGCGCCAAGCTTCGAAGTCCTTGTTGATGATTTTGGCGATGGCGTCGGCTTCTTCCTGCAAGCGCTGCGCATCGCGAGCCCTTTTTCGCTCCCGATCGTCTTTTTCCAACTCGCGACGAACACCCTCGATCTTTGAGCCGACGAAGGCAAAGATATTGGCAACTACCTCATTTTTCGGGTTGAGCCGCATGGAGCGGCTCATATCGAAAGCCGAAATGGGCGATTTATCTTCGGCCAAGCGAGCGACGTCAAACTCCCCAAAGATGTAATTGGAAAGGTACTTGTTCTCGCAACCGGCAAGGGTAAGCGTGTGCCATACGCCCTTGGACATGATGGCAATGCCCTGCCATTCCGGTTCGAGGGGTGCTTTGGCGACTTTCACGACCAGTTCGGCATCGCCAAGCACGGCTTCGAAATCAGTGCCCTTGGTCGAAAACCGATGTTCTCGGGAGTAAGAAGGTTCTTCGACCTTGCAAGGTACCTTATTTACAAACACGTTGGCATTGGGCCAATGGGCGATATGACGCTCAACATGTCGGATTATCGAGGGCACGTCCATCTTCTTAAGATGAATTCCCTCGATTTCGACCAGGGTGCCGTTCTTTTCGCGTGTCGGAGTTTCGGATTCCAAGACTTGGATCGGGATTTCGTCACCATCGGCGGCGGCTTCGATATCTTTGCGTTCGAGTTGGACTTTCGAACGCTTGCCGTTTTTGTGGGTCGTAAGTCGGAGCACGTCGGCGATACCGAATGCTGCCGATTTGCCGGTTCCGAACATTCCGCGTCCTGCTTTGCCTTTTTTGCGGTCGCTGTTCTCACCGTGCATCTTGAAATAGCGTTTCAAATCTTCGATATCCATCCCTCGACCGTTGTCGCGGACGACAATTTTGTGTCCGCGTAGGTCGACCGTAACGCCGACGACGGGTTGTACCCCGAGGTCGATATATTCGAGGCCATTAGAAACGTATTCCCAAACGACCATCTGCTCGTGCTGGAAAAGAGCGGCGCTTTGAAGCAGGTCTCGACCGACGTGGGACGTGACTTTAAGTGCGGTTGCGCTCATTTTGCCTCCTTACCAGTGCGGATGCGATTGTGATAACCGGGCCAAGATCGGGGTCGTCGTGGAATGCGTTTTCCGCCTGACGCACCTTTCGTTCTCGAGCCTCGCCTATGACGTAGTCGTCGAGGCGAAATAGCTTTTCAGCGTCGATGAGAGCAATTTCTTCTTTGCGGCCTTCCGCGTATTTTGCATACGCCGTTTCGCCAAGCATACGGACACGCTCCCGCCCGACCCACGGTTCTTGCTTCTTCTTCTTAACTGCGGGCGAAATGCTCTTGAGGTTAGCGACTGCTCCCCGAGCGAATTCGGTGCCGGAGAGCGTGAGCATCCATCCATCGTTCTTAACTAAGACGACGTATTCTCCGCCGTTATCGGCTTTCATTTGGTCCCAAAGATGTTTGTAGATCGCCTGGCGGTCAATCTGGCTTTTGTATTTTTTCCAAGTGAATACTCCAGGAGCAAGTTCATGCGCTTTCATGGCTATGTCTTCCGTGTCGATGCACTTGCTATCTGCACCTAGTAAGTACGCCGCAACGACAACAACCTCGCTTGAGGAAAGAGTGGGTACCGATTTTGAGGATATAGTCATTCGTCCCTCCTTAGCATTCAACCCTCGAAATTGATGGTAATTTTAACTGCCTCGACGGGGACGCCTGCAGCTGCCGCAATTCTTTTACGCGCGTTTTCAACTTCTGCTCTTACGTTGAGAGGTCCAGAAACCTTTATGTTCGCTTGCTCCAGAATTTCAATCGAAGTGTCGAGTTTGTAGCAAGCCCACTTGGTTGCATAGTCGTTGGCTTTGCCGGGGCCGTCCTTTTTGAACCAAAGATTCCAAGTCGTATTTTTCCCCTTTGTATTCGGCTGTGTTGCCAACCATTCGCGGTGCGTTCTGCGCGCTTCTCGCTCAACTTCTTCGACGGGTAGGAGATAGGCGAACGTTTTTCCGACCGTGCGTTCCTTTTCGGGCATTACGAGAAGTAGCCAATCTGTACCTTCGATGTTCAGCTTGGCATCGGCCGAGGGACTATCGGCGACGACGATTAATACGTGGTCGTTGCAGGTGCGCATCCGTACCGTCTGCCCGTTCGGAAGACCGTAAAGCATTGCTCGGCCCTTGCTCGGTAGTCTTGAGAGAGGTTTGCCAAGCCGCAGCATCGCGTCCAAGCCCGCCTTTACCAACGTATCGCTTTCAATCCTATCGCTCATCGCATTCGCCAAAAACAGTGGTATTTATGAGTATATACTGTTATATACTTTTTACAAGGGGTCCCTTTTAGATTAGTTAACGCCGAAATAGATATTCATTCCAGACAGATAATGGAATTAGGTCTAGACACGCGCCACCAGTCTGGCAGGCGCAGTTTGTGTGCTGGCGGAATCTGGCCTCAATTGACCAGCCCCTTGAAGTCCTTTTTCTATGCCTTCTTTTATTATGAACCGATTTTTTGATTCAGCCATTAGACCCGATGCAAAAGTCAGCGGATTTTGGGCGGCAAGAGGCCGCCTGAGCCGTCTTTGTTGCCATAACATCAATGACAAAGCAAAAGAGCCTCTATTCCTTTTGTGAAAGACGCTCGGCTGGTGTGCCACAAAATTCGTGCGATCTTTTCTTCGCTCGATCTTCCGCACCAACATCCATTTCACGCTTAAAACCAATCCATTGAAGAGCGGCGATCTGGATGATTTTGTGAAGTGCTATAAAAAGCGCAAGGAAACCGAACGTTTCACCTACGCAAAATCCACATGGATGACTTTGCCAGTTCCAGCGACCTTGTCGAGGTAATCCGCCCATTCCTGCATCATCTTCCGGCGGTCAGGCAGGAATTTGGCGCGGTCATAGGCGGCATCGACTTTGTTGGCAGGAGCGTGGGCAAGCTGGCGATCAACAACCTCGTGCCGGTAGCCGAGTTTTTCTTTGATCGTGGACATGGCGAGGGCACGGAAGCCGTGGCCGGTCATTTGGCCTTTGTAGCCGAGGCGTTTGATGGCGCCCAAAATCGTATTGTTGCTCATATGTTTCTTGGGGTAGGCCTGATTGGGGAAAACATACGGCCAGTGGCCCGTAAGTTTTTTCTGTTCGTTCAGGATTGCCAGCGCTTGTTTTGACAGGGGCACAATGTGCTGGCGGCGCATCTTCATGCGCTCGGCAGGGATAATCCATTCGGCATTGGCAAGGTTAAATTCATCCCATGTGGCTTCGATAAGTTCGCCTGTCCGCACGAAGGTTAGCATGAGCAACTGAACGGCATGGCGAGTTTGGGCGTAAAGCCGTGCTTCGTTGCGTTCGAGGACTTGTAGGAACGTGGGAATATCGTCTGTTTCTATCGAGGCAAAATGACTATGCCGCATGGGACGAAGCGCCCCCTTAAGATCAAGCGCAGGGTTACGCTCCGCACGTTCCGTGATAATTGCGTAACGGAACGCCTGACTGCAATATTGCAAGGTGCGTCGGGCAACCTCCCCTGCTCCGCGTTTTTCAATCAGGCGCAGAGCGTCCAAAAGGTGCAGGGGTTTGATGCTAGCAATCGGCATCTTGCCAATATAGGGAAAAATATCGAGTTCCAGCCGATGCAAAATGTTACGGCCATAGACATCGTTCCATCGGTCTTTGTTTAGAACATGCCATTCACGGACAATCGCCTCAAAGGTGTTTTCGGCGTTAAGAGCGGCCTTGCGCCTTTTGTCTTTTTTGTCGGATACTGGGTCGATACCCGCCGCGACCTGTTTACGCGCTTCTTCACGCTTCTCACGCGCTTCCGATAAAGAAACGTCTGGATAGACGCCGAAGGCTATACGCTTCTCCTTGCCCTCAAAACGGTACTTGAACCGCCAGTATTTACCGCCGCTTGGCGTAATCTCGATATAGAGGCCGTTGCCATCAAAAAGCCTGTAGAGCTTCTTTTTCAGCTTGGTGTTATCGATTTCTTTTTTTGAAAGATACATGAGCTACTCCTTATTTTTTTCACGAACCCGCAGGATTCGAACGGAAAAATGCGCCAAGCGCGTTTGTTTTGTGCCTGATTCACAGGCATTTAATGAGTTTTGGGGAAACATTTTTTTATGCTTCCAGCATGTTTCCCCAAATGTTTCCCCAAAAGCCGGGGACAAGGGGGTTTCATGGGAACCATTATAGGACAGTAAAGTTACAAAAACGCTAATGTTTATGCGGGTTCTGAGACGTCCTGAGACGATCTGGAACAATTTTTTGGCTGGGGGACTAGGATTCGAACCTAGGTAAACGGAGTCAGAGTCCGTTGTCCTACCGCTAGACGATCCCCCAATGGTACAAGGCGGGCGTGCCCGGCGTAGCCCCGGACTTGATCCGGGGCAAAGCCGGGTTTTCCTATCATATTGCGCCGTCTTTGGGTAGATTTTATGAAACGGGGTTAAACACGCATGAGGGGAACTTTTTAGCCATGAAAGGCGCCAGCAAAAACCGCGGGTTAGGCGGCCTTGCGTCGCGGCGACGGGCTGCCGTGCGTGTCAAGAAGACCCGGCAACTCACTGTGTCCTCGAAGAAATGGCTGGAACGGCAGTTGAACGATCCCTACGTCGCCGCGGCGAAGGAAGATGGCTATCGCTCCCGCGCTGCGTACAAACTTTTGCAACTGAACGAGCAATTTCACCTTCTGCGCGGCGGCCTGCGCGTAGTCGATCTGGGCGCCGCTCCCGGCGGCTGGAGTCAGGTGGCCGCGGCGATTATCGGCGAGAATAGTAAACTCGTAGCGCTTGATATTCTGCCGATGGAGCCGATTAAAGGGGTTGAAATCCTGCATATGGATTTTCTTGCCGCCGACGCGCCTGATCGCTTGCGCGCCGCGTTGCATGGCGATGCCGATCTGGTGCTGAGCGATCTGGCGCCGTCAACCACCGGCCATGCTGGCACAGATCACATCCGCATCATGGCGCTGGCGGAATCTGCAGCGCAGTTTGCCACCGAAGTCCTAGCCCCAGGCGGCGCTTTCGTCTGCAAATTGTTTCAAGGCGGCGCAGAAAAAGAATTGCTGGACATGCTGAAAAAGAGTTTCGCCAAAGTAAAGCACGCCAAGCCTCCCGCAAGCCGCGCGGACTCATCGGAAAGTTATCTGGTGGCGCAGGGATTTAAGAAATAGCGGCCCTCAAGGATGGCGCCTGCGCTGTTTCCACTCCGCAATTTCCAATAGCGTTTCCTTAATTTTCTTGGATGTAAATGGTTTGACAACATACCCTGTGGCCCCGGCCTTAATAGCTTGTATGACATTTCTCTGCTCGGACTCAGCTGTCAGCATAACGATAGCCATGCCGGCGAGTTTTTTATTCTCGCGGCAGGCCTTCAAAACCTCCATGCCGTCGCAAGGCTCCATGTTCCAGTCCAGAAAGACAAGATCGTATGGCGCCCCTCTACCCAAGGCATCTTTTATTTTAGTGAGGGCCTCTGTCCCATTTCCGGCTTCATCAGGACTAGGAAGAGAAAAAGCTTTAACGCTGTTGGTAACGATCTCCCGTACTATGACGTGGTCGTCCACAAGGAGTATCTTCATCGGTTCGATCATGACGTTAGGCATCATACAGCCTTTGAGAACCTTGTTTTTCCTTGATCGCTTTCGTTAGCACAACGTGCGGCAGTAACAAAGCCTAGGGGGAAGCTGTAGAAAACGCAAACCGGTATTATCGCTGTTTTATTATTCCGGGCACTTCATTCGCAAGGCTCTTCACCACGCTGCCTTGATGCGCCGTCTGCAGCGCCCGATGCAAGGCCGGGAACAAGCGCACGAGTTGCGAATCGAACTGCCACGGCGGATTGACGATGATGAATCCGCAGCCGTTCAGGCGGTCGTGCCGCGTTTCCTCATCGTAAATGAACTCGGCGCAAAGTAGTTTGGGAATGGATGTTTCCATAAGCGCCTCATGAAACCGCCAAATCGCCGGACGTTCCTTGATGGGATACCAAATCGCCATCTGCCCATGCGGCCAAAGCCGGTGGAGCATCGCTAGAGCCAGTGTCAAGCGCGCGAATTCGTCCGGCGTCTCAAAAGGCGGATCGATCAGGGCAAGTCCGCGTTTTTCTGGCGGCATCAACGCCTGCAAAGCCTCATAACCGTCGCGGCGATGCACCTGAACCTGCTTGTCGCCGAAAAACCTGCGCTTAAGGGCGCGCGCGTCTTCGGGGTGCAACTCGCAAGCCATTAACCGATCCTGCGGCCGCAACAGATGGCGAGCGAAAACGGGCGAGCCGGGGTAATGGCGCACAGCCCCTTCCGGATTCAACGCGCGCACCACACGAACATAATCGGCCAGTTCCGGAATTGGCTCGGCGGCGAAAAGGCGGCGGATTCCCGTTGCAGCTTCATCCGTTTTCCGCGCACGCGGATCGTCAAGGTCGTAGAGTCCCGCGCCCGCATGTGTATCGAGAACGGTAAAACCTTTGTCCTTCGCGCGCAGATGCCCCACCAACAGCGTCAGCACGGCATGCTTGACGACATCGCAAATATTCCCGGCGTGGTAGATATGGCGATAGTTCAATTTTGGTTTCCAGGATTTCCCATCGCCACAATCTCATTCCCGCGCCCCACAACACTGGCGATCGGCTCGGCGGCCACCTGCATGGCGTAGGCGTTCGCATGAATGATGTGGTCGTGGCTGGTGACGACGCCAACATGGTTAGCGAAAAATACGATGTCGCCGCGCCGCCACGCCACGTCGCGCCAGGATTTTTCCAGCGGCTGGCCGAAGGCTTCGCACTGTTGGTCGCTGTCGCGCGGCGCGTCGATGCCCGCCATCTCAAGTGCCAGTTGCACGAAGCCGGAGCAATCGATCCCCAACGGAGTCCGCCCCCCCCATAGATAAGGGGTCCCCAACATCTGCCCGGCCGTAAAGACATAATCGGGAACAAGCGTTTCTTTGGTCGGGGCGACGTGTTTGGCGAAAACATACCCGCCGCTGGCAAGCCCAACAAAGCCGCCCGCTTCTTCCTCCACGCTCACATAAGAACCCAGCGTCAGGCGATCCAGAATGGGAGCCTTCACGTCAGGCTCCGCATAAACAAACGTATGTAACGCCTTGATGCGATTGGAAAGCGCGGCTATTGCTTCGCTTAAAACATGAGCGCTTTGAATATAGCCGACATAGCGATCGTTGCGGTTTTGCACCCACGCGAAGCCGTCCGGGCGCTCTTCAATCACATCCAGAAACTCGCCGTAGCGGATTTCGCTTACGCGCCGCGCCGCAGTATCGGGCGCAGCCAGCATGGGAACAACGCCCCGCACGCACTGACGCATAACGGGCTCAACGTAGCGCTCCGCCCGCACATAAGGCTGCAAAGAGGCATCCGCCAAATCGGGCCGGTAAGCGTTGGTGCGGGGATCAAGCTGGAGGGTATCGGTCATACCCGTCTTATTAGACTATCTAGGCCGCCGCCTCAATCCATGCGGATTCGACACGGGCCGGGGCGGCCGTTTCGGGCTCAGCCGCAAAGGCAAGCTCCTCTTGGGCCGGAAGCGTCGCGACATATGCCTGCGCCTCCACAATCAGCTTCGCGAAGGCAGCGAGAAATTCCGCCCCGACACCCGTGCGTTGCACTAGAACGTTACGACGGTCGAGATCGTCGCGCTGACGGCGAATGTAGCCCAGCTCGCCCAGACGATCGAGCGCGCGGCTGACCGCCGGTTTCGAAATTTTCAACGCCTTTGCCAGACCGCGCACCGTATGCGGCCCATCGCCCATATAGACGGAAAGCAATAACGCCATCTGCCGTGCGGACAGATCCGGCGCGTCGCCGCGCACACTCTCCACCAGACTATGCCGCCACATTTCAAGCGCTTGAAGCTGAGTGCCCACGATGCCGACCTTTACAAAAAGAGTTTCTCACAAAGTGTGAGAGGATACTGTGACAGCGGTACTTGATTCGCAAGGTGGAGAATCTTTTCGCCAAGTGATTCATCCTCTTTACCAAACGCGTTTTGTGGTGTTCATGCGACTCGCGCCGTCGTCTTCGCAACACCTTGTTCAAGTTCTGCTGGAAGATGAAGCGGCATTATTTCCGCCTCGTTTTTCATCCGGTTCCACGGCTCTTTTCAATCGGGTGATAAACGGCGCGCGGCGTTATGCGCCGCCTTTTTCAACATGAAAGGGCTTTTTGGTTAAGGTTTTTATTCCCGGCAAAGCGTTGCAAAAACAGCGCAGACCCGCCAACAAATCAACGCACCGTTTTCGTGCAAACCAAATCTACCCCGCCGCTGCCGGCAAGATAGCAATAGTTCAAATCGCCGGTGCTGGTATCTATCTTGAATATGCCTACGTTCGAGGTCGTATTGCTGTGGTGCACAAGCTGATAAGGCCCATTCCCCAACGCGGCGGCGGGACGAACGGCATTGATGAACAGGATGCTGACGGCGATCAGCGCGGCGCCTGCAAGAATGGCTTGGGATTGCGACATGAGAGGGTCCTCCTTTGTAAGATGAATCGGTTAAGAGATGAATCACAATCACCGCCTATTGTGCCGGATAAATGCGGCAGGCGGCAAGCGCCGCCTCTTGCACCGTCCGCGCGCTGTCTGGTAGAACTCTTATTGTTAACGAAGCGCCGGAGAACCGCTTATGCCCTACGTCGTGACCGAAGCCTGCATTCGCTGCAAATACATGGACTGCGTTGAAGTCTGCCCTGTGGATTGCTTCTATGAGGGCGAGACGATGCTTTGCATCCACCCGGACGAATGCATCGACTGCGGCGTGTGCGAGCCTGAGTGCCCGGCGGAAGCCATCATCCCGGATACCGACAAGCGGGCTGAAAAGTGGCTGGAACTGAACCGCGAATATGCCGGCAAATGGCCGAACATCACGCACAAGAAAACCGCGCCCGCCGACGCCGACGCCTGGAAAGGCAAACCGGACAAATATCCGGCGGAGTTCAGCGAGAAACCCGGAAAATAAAAAAGCGTCATTCCCGCGAAAGCGGGAATCCATCTCCTGAAAAAGACGCGAGGAAAAATTAGAAAATGATGTGCTTGCGCGAAGATCGGGTGATGGATCCCCGCCTGCGCGGGGATGACGGTTTTTCTAAGCTCGCTCCGCTCGCTAAGAAAAACCGTCACTTCCCATCCATCTTCAACGCCGCAATGAATGCCGATTGCGGGATTTCGACTTCGCCGAACTGGCGCATGCGCTTTTTGCCTTCTTTTTGCTTTTCGAGCAGCTTGCGCTTACGGGTGACGTCGCCGCCATAGCATTTCGCCGTCACGTCCTTGCGCAGCGCCGAGATGGTTTCACGCGCGATGATGCGCCCCCCTATCGCAGCCTGAATCGCGATCTTGAACAAATGCTTCGGAATTAATTCCTTCAAGCGTTCGCACAAAATCCGGCCTCGTTTTTCCGCCACGGAACGATGGACAATGCACGCCAGCGCATCCACCGCTTCCTGATTGACAAGGATATTCATCATCACAAGGTCGCCCTCGCGATAGCTGTCGAGCGCATAATCAAAACTGGCGTATCCGCGGCTTATGGATTTCAGGCGGTCATAGAAATCGAAAACGACTTCGTTGAGCGGCAGACGATAAACCAGCATCGCGCGCTGACCGACATACGTGAGTTCCAGTTGCTCGCCGCGCCGGTCGTTGCACAAGGCCAAAATGCCGCCGAGATATTCGTCAGGCGTCAGGATCGTCGCCTTGATCCACGGCTCCTCGATGTGATCGATGCGCACGGGATCAGGCATATCGGCAGGATTATGCATGTGCATGACCGTGCCGTCAGTTTTATAGACATGATAAATAACGGACGGCGCCGTGGTGATGAGATTGAGATTGAACTCGCGCTCCAGCCGCTCCTGAATGATTTCCAGATGCAGCAAGCCTAAAAATCCGCAACGGAAACCGAAACCAAGCGCGACGGAACTTTCCGCCTCGAACTGGAAACTGGCGTCGTTGAGCGCCAGTTTGCCGAGCGACTCCCGCAAATGTTCGAACTCCGCCGCATCGACCGGGAACAGGCCGCAAAACACAACCGGCACGGAAGGTTTGAACCCCGGCAAGGCCTCGGCAGCGGGGCGTTTTTCGTCCGTGATGGTATCGCCGACTTTGGTGTCTGCAATCTGTTTTATGGCGGCTGTGATGAATCCAATTTCGCCGGGGCCGAGTTGGCCAACTTCGATTTTTTTTGGCGTAAAAATGCCGACGCGTTCCACATCTCGCACGGCGCCCGTCGCCATAAAGCGCACCTTCTGCCCTTTGCGGATCGCGCCATCCACGACGCGCACCAGAATGACGACGCCGAGATAGGCGTCATACCAGCTATCGACCAGCAATGCCTTGAGCGGCTTTTCGGCATCGCCTTGCGGCGGCGGAAGGCGATACACGACGGCTTCCAGAACATCCGTGATGCCCGCGCCGGTTTTGGCGGAAATGGGAACCGCGTCGGAAGCGTCAAGGCCGATCACATCTTCGATCTGCTGTTTCACGCGGTCAGGCTCGGCGGCAGGCAAATCGATCTTGTTCAGCACCGGCACAATTTCGTGGCCGTTGTCGATCGCTTGATACACGTTCGCCAGCGTCTGCGCCTCCACGCCCTGCGAGGCATCGACGACAAGAATGGAGCCTTCGCACGCCGCGAGACTCCGGCTGACCTCATAAGCGAAGTCCACATGGCCGGGCGTGTCCATAAGATTGAGCTGATACGTCTCGCCGTTCTTCGCTTTGTAGTTCAGGCGCACGGTCTGCGCTTTGATCGTGATGCCGCGCTCGCGCTCGATGTCCATGCTGTCGAGAATTTGCTCTTTCATGTCGCGCGCCTCCACGGCGCCGCACGTCTCGATCAACCGGTCGGCCAGCGTGGACTTGCCGTGATCGATATGCGCGATAATCGCAAAATTGCGGATGCGGGATAGCGGGGTCATAGCGGGAAATCAGATACCAGATGTCGGGTGTCAAAAACAGAAAGGCACAAAGACCAGAAAAAGGGCGGGAATACAAGCGGTTAAATTGGCCGTTAACGCTGTAAACGCCGCAAAAACGAACTCCGAAAGTATTTAAATGCTGTACTTAAGGTTATAAATTCATATACTGAAAAGCTCATTTTGAACTTTCGGGATAATGAGGAGATTTTTATGAAGCGCTTTCCCAAAGAGACTTGCCAACGCAAAGGTGGAAAAAAGCCGCACATGGTTACGCCTTGCGAGTTTGGAAATGCGACAATGATTGGCGGAACATCCTTATTTTTACTAGTGGCTTATGTTGTCACTTTGAATTCTTTTGCATTATTGAGCAGATTGGATTGGGAAAGACTTCCGCCGGAAGACAAAAAAACGTTCCTTGATAAAGTTGAATTTCCAACAGAAGCGGAAAAATACACCCAACACCTTATCAAAAAATACCCTGATAATACCGGCCTTTGGTATATGGTTTCATGTGGATTGGGAGAATGGGCAGGAACAGGGCTCTCAGGTTTGTTTTCCCCAAAAAGTCTTGAGGAACAATTAATGGGTATGGGCCCTAAGGAAAAAGAGCATATAGAAAATAGTTTTTTGATGAAGGCTAGAGAAAATCTTTTAAGAAAAGATTCGCGGTACAAATTTGGTGCCCTTCAGCGGTAATAACCGAGTAAAACTACAGGCAATTACGCGTGCTGTGTTTTTGTCAACCCTCCCTCGACACCTCCCGCACAAAACAAGCTGAGGATCAAATCCCCGCTGGCTTTTTTTGAACGCACCCAGATTATTTCCCAATCAAACAAAACTCAGCACCCGGCATTCGGAATAAATGCTACCCCGAATGCCAAATGCTGAATACTGAATGCGCCTTATCTGTTAAACACGATCTCCGCGCGGCGGTTCTGCGCCTCACGTACTTGATCGCTTGTCGGCACGAGAAGGCCATTCTTGCCGACGCCAATCGTCACGATCTCGCTGTCCGGTACGCCAAGGGCCGCGAATTCCTTCTTCACAGAAGCCGCGCGACGTTCGGATAGCTTCTGGTTGTATCTGACGGTGCCCATCGTATCGGTATGTCCTGTAACGACAATACGGACATATTGGCCGTTCTTGAAGTCTTGGGCGGCCGACGCGATGATGCGCTTCGCCTCAGGCGTCAAAGCCGACTTGTCGAAGTCGAAGAACACCATATAGCTCTGCGGCACGGGCGCAACGGCGGGAGCCTGCACTTGCGGCGCGCGCGGCGTAGGCGGGACAGGCTGCGGAGCCGGAGGTGGCGGCACAGGCGCCGCGGCTGGCTGGCCGAACGCATAACGCACGCCGATGACGATATTGTGCGAGGCGTTTTCCGTCGTTGCCCGATCGCCTACATTGCTCTTGAACGATGCATCGGTCGTACGGAAGTAGCGATAATCCGCCGTCGCGGACCAATGGCTGTCCAACGCCGCCGCAACGCCTACGATACCTTGATAGGCGAATTCCATGCGGTCGCTATCGAGCGTGCGGAGATTGACGGTTTTGATATTATAGGCGTCAACCATAGACGCGCCGATACCGACACCGGCATACGGCGTGTACCGCGTCCCTGTGGCAAAATCGTACAACGCATTGCCCATGAAACTGGTGTTGCCGATGTGGCCGCCTTTATCGTAGCCCGTCGTACTTTCGGACGAGTTTAGGCCCTTAACCTTATCGACGCTGCTGTTGCGATAGGCGATTTCGGCTTCCGTGCGGATGCCGTTGCCCCAAGCATAGCCGCCCCCGCCAATAACGCCCCAGCCCGTGTCGTATTGGATGGTGTCTTTCACACCGCTGACCTTGCTTTCGGCGTCGGTCTGAAAGCTGGCTATTCCGCCGCCGTCGACATACCAACCGGCACGGAGAGGATTATCGGCCCGCACAGCCGCCGGCGCCATAAGCGCGATCACGGCTACAGCCAAGCCCAAAAAACGAAGGTTTTTCATTGTAAATGCTCCTGAATAGGAAGTGGGGAGGGAAAATTAAGATAACTTTAACCTTTTAACACATTTTTCCGTTAAAAGCGAGCTTTTCCGCGCATATTGAGAGGTTCGAGTTCGCAGGTAAGGAGGCTGTTGCTTTTATGTAACGAAGATTTGTAACGCTTTGGTATTTCATGCTACTTTTGTGTGCCAGATGGCCGGATGACCGCTGCATTGTCCTTCAAAAAAAGACCGTGTAGAGGAAAGTCCGGGCTCCAGGAGAAAAAGGTGCCGGATAACGTCCGGCAAGGGCAACCTTAGGGACAGCGCCACAGAAAAGTAGACTGCCCGCCTTCGCTGCTCCGCAGCTTCGGCGTGGTAAAGGTGAAAAGGTGCGGTAAGAGCGCACCGCGTCGCTGGCAACAGGGACGGCATGGCAAGCCCCACCCGGAGCAAGACCGCATAGGAGCCGCACGCATGGCTGTGCCGTAACAGGCAAACGCATGCACCGTTTTCTCCACGGGACGGTTCGGGTTGGTCGCACGAGGTGTCCGGCAACGGGCATCCTAGATGAATGGTCATCCATCGCCGCAAGGCGAGGACAAAACCCGGCTTATAGGCCATCTGGCATTCTATCTTCCAAAATACATTTCCCTGATATCTACGCTCGAACGTTTGCCGATGGCGTCCCAATTCCGCGCCAGCCACGCGTCTGCCGTTTTGCGGCCGAGGATTTTAAGGCGCAGGAGAAAATCAATGTCAGCGTTGGTCTTGCTGGCGGCGCCGAGGGGACGCATCTCCTCCTCGGCGGCGATCATGTGCATACGCGCGTTTTTGAAGGGCGCTGCTTTCTCATTTCTTTTCACGGACACATCCTTAAATAGTTCCTGCACCAAAGCGAGGGCGCGCAATTCGTTCATCAAGGGCGCGCTGAATCCGATTTCGTTCATGCGGCTGAGAATATCGGCGGCCATTTCCGGCGTGCCGGGACGGCGCAGCGGATTAATCCGAACCACCACCAGATCAGAACTCTCGCCTTGCTCGATAAGCGGAAACAGCGACGGATTGCCTGTAAAACCGCCGTCCCAATAGGGCACGCCGTCGATCTCCACGGCCTGATACGTAAAAGGCAGGCATGCGGAGGCCATCAGCGCATCGATGCTGATCTCCTCGCGACTGAAGACGCGCGGGCGGCCGGTTTCAACATTCGTAGCTGTCACGAAGAGTTTGATCGCAGTGCAAGCGCGTAAAGCCTTAATATCCAATATTTCTTCAAGAAGTTCGCGCAGGGGATTAATGTTCAAAGGATTGACGCGGTACGGCGAAACCATCTGCTGCACGACCTTGAACACGTCAGACATTGGCGGCATATCGATGTTCAACGAACTAAGCATCTGCTCGATCGGCGGCGATGGAGGCATCCCTTCGCGACCCAGCGTGCTGACACGCACCCAGAATTGATCTAGCGCACGGCGGGCGCCATCCGCGCCGCCTTTGGCATAACCTTGCAACAAGACAGCGGCATTCATTGCTCCGGCGCTGGCGCCGCTGAGGCCCTCGATCTTCAGGCGCTTATCATCCTCCAGCAGACGGTCAAGCACGCCCCACGTGAAAGCGCCGTGACTGCCTCCGCCTTGAAGCGCGAGATTGATGGTTTTTTTTGATTGGAATAGCGACATGATGAAAAACCCTGCGGGATTGACTCGGCGGCGGAAGGACATGTTACACTTCTATCATGATTGACGTAACCCGGCCTTCCTCGCCTCCGCCGTCGCTGGCCGAAATCAAGCGCCGGCGGAAACCGCTACGCAACGTCAACAAGGAAGCCAAAGAGCGCCTCACGCCTCTCGACAGGCTCGCCGTTTGGATTACCGAACGCGTCGGCACGATGGGTTTTTTCCTCATCATCTTTGTCTGGACGGTCTTGTGGCTGGGCTGGAATTTGCTTGCGCCTTCCAATTTGCAGTTCGATCCGCCGATGGGCTTCGTGTTCTGGCTGTTTATTTCCAACCTGCTTCAGCTTTTGCTGATGCCGCTTATCATGGTGGGGCAAAACATTCAGGGCCGCCACGCCGAAAGACGGGCCGAAAACGATCTGGAAGTTAACGTCAGGGCCGAGCAGGAAATAGAAGATATCCTGCGCCACCTCGAATATCAGAACACGCTTTTGATCGCGCTAATCGAAAAACAAGGCATTCGCCTCGATAAAGGGCTTCTTCCTGCAAAAGGCAGCGAATAGCGCTCGTTTTTAGGGCGTGCTATAAGCCAGGCACCGCATCTGATTCCAGGGTTTCCGCACGTGAGCCGTTTTTCCGTTATTCGCATCGTCGCCATAGGATTGGTAGCCCTTACCCTGTCCGCTTGCGCGGATGACAAGGACAAAGCCCTGCCCGACAAACCGGTCGAGGAGCTGTACAATTCGGCCACCGACCTGATGGACAAGCATTCCTACAAGGAGGCCGCCAAGGAGTTCGAGGAAGTCGAGCGCCAGCATCCTTATTCGCAATGGGCGACGCGCGCGCAACTGATGGCAGCCTACGCGCAGTATGAAGCCATGGACTACGACGCCGCCATTGCGGCGCTGGATGCATTCATCCAGCTTCATCCCGGAAACAGCCACATCGCCTACGCCTATTACCTGAAGGCCTTGTGTTATTATGAGCGTCTGGCCGATGTCCGGCGCGATCAGAGCAACGCCCTGAACGCATTAAAAGTGTTTCAGGATATCGTCAGCCGCTTTCCGGAGACGACTTACGCCAAGGATGCGGTGCTGAAAATCGCGCTGGTCAACGACCATCTGGCCGGAGCCGAAATGGAAGTCGGGCGTAATTACCTTAGGCAAAAACTCTACACCGCCGCTGTGGGGCGTTTCCGTTATGTCGTTGAGAAATACCAGACAACGAGCCACGTTCCCGAAGCGCTGCATCGTCTCGTCGAGTGTTATCTCGCGCTTGGCATCACCAAGGAAGCCAAAGCCACGGCAGCTGTTCTGGGCCACAACTTCCCCGGCAGCCCGTGGTACGAGGACAGCTACAACCTGCTCACTCAAAACCACCTCACCCCCGCTGCAGATGACGAATCATGGATAGGCAAGGCGTGGCATACGGTGTTTTAAGGAGCTATTTATAAATGACGGCTCTCCTTCAACGTCATTCCGGACAATTTTCTTTTCGACTTGCGAAGCAAGGCGAAAGAAAATTGATCCGGAATCCAGTCAAGCATTCCGCAAGTGCGGTTTTGCGGATAGAGGGACTGGATTCCGGATCAAGTTTCTTTCGTCCTGTCTACGCTGCTACGCATCCCGGATTAAATCCGGGACGAAAGAAACTTGTCCGGAATGACGTTGAGGATAAGCGGTTATTTATGCGCGGGGTCTGAAATGCTCACTCGCCTCGTCATCCAAGACGTCGTGTTGATTGACAAACTCAATCTTACGCTTGCGCCGGGGTTGAATGTTTTTACGGGCGAAACGGGCACGGGAAAATCCATCGTGCTGGATGCGCTGGGTCTCGCGCTCGGCGAACGCAGCGATGCGGCGCTGATCCGCAACGGCGCAATACAAGCCAATGTTACGGCTGAATTTTCATTTCCCCTTCCCCCTGCCCTCGCCGCGCTGGCCGACGAGCATGGCCTGACGCTCGAAGATCCGATCCTCCTGCGCCGCACAGTCCGCCAAGACGGCAAGAGCCGCGCTTTCGTCAACGACCAGCCGATAGGCATCGCGTTGTTAAAACAAATCGGCGAATGTTTGCTGGAAATCCACGGCCAGTTTGAATCGCACGGGCTTCTTAATCCCGCCACGCATCGCGGTTTGCTCGATGCTTTTGCCGATGCGTCGAAGCTCAAGCAAAAAGTCGCGGATGCTTTCGCGCACTGGCGACAAACCGAGGCCGCACACAAAGAAGCAGTGGCATCGCGCGAACGCGCACGCGCCGAGGAAGATTTCCTGCAAGCATCCGTCGCCGAATTGGACGACCTTGCGCCTGAAGAAGGCGAAACGGAAAAACTCGCCGAACGCCGCACCAACTTGCAGCACCGCGAAAAAATTCTCGACGCCCTGCAAACGACGGAACAAGCGCTCAACGGCGAACGCGGCGCAGCGCCCGCGCTGGCGCAAGCGGGGAAAACGCTCGCGCGTATTGCGGACAAGGCGGCTGGTCTGCATGATCTTCTCTCAATCGTCGACCGCGCCGCGCGCGATGTCGAAGAAGCCAGCCAACGGTTGGCCAGCTTCGCGCACGACATCGATGCCGAACCGGATGCCCTGCAGCGCATCGAAGAACGCTTGTTCGCCCTACGCGCCGTCGCGCGCAAACACAACGTTGACGCCACGGCTTTGCTTGATCTGCACCGCGATCTGAAAAAGCGTTTGTCGTTGCTGACAGATCAAGGCGATGCTTTAACGGCGCTCGCCAAAGCCGCCGCGGAAGCGAAACACAATTACAAAAAACACGCCAACGACCTGAGCGCGAAACGAAAAAAAGCCGCCGTCGATCTCGCCAAACGTGTTTTGCTTGAATTGCCGCCGCTGAAACTGGAGCGCGCGCAATTTATCGTTGAAGTCACGCCCCTGCCCGAAGACCAATGGAGCGCCGAAGGCATGGATCGCGTCGCCTTTCTCGCCGCGACCAATCCCGGCACAATTCCCGGCCCCTTGCAAAAGGTGGCCTCAGGCGGCGAGCTGGCGCGCTTCATGCTGGCGTTAAAAGTCGTGCTTGCCGCCGCCGACCCTGTGCCCGTTCTTGTGTTCGACGAAGTGGACGCAGGCATCGGCGGCGCGACAGCATCTGCCGTAGGCGAACGCCTCGCAAGACTTGCCGAAGACGTGCAAATTCTTGTTGTCACGCACAGCCCCCAAGTCGCCGCGCGTGGCACGCATCATGTGCGCGTCTTGAAACAGACAAAAGCCAAACAAGCGATTACCGGTGTGGACGTTCTTGACCGCGCGACGCGCATCGAAGAAATCGCCCGTATGCTCGCCGGATCGCAAGTTACCGAAGCTGCGCGGAAGGCGGCGATAAGTTTGCTGGAAGACAGTGGCCAATTGATTGTAAAAACAGCCTAATTATTTGAGATATATGAAAAAATAATGCTTTTGTATGCACTTGTGTTTTCATTCTTTTACATATCCCCGTATTCCATTATAGTGCGCGCCCCTCCTCTTGGGCGCGTTTATTGCGCGCTCACCCTCCCCGCCAAGCAGTCTTTTTTCTCTGAGGCTCTATGAAAAAATGCGTCAAGACAACGGTCTTGTTGGCCGCATTGTCTGTTGTTTTTGTTCAGTCGTTTCCCGTCATCGCCGCAACAACTGAAAACTCTCTTTCCGCAACCGAGGCGCCTTGCACATTAAGGCCTGGTGACGTTCTTCAAGTAACAGTCTGGAAGGAAGACGCGCTTGATCGTGAACTTCTGGTCCTTCCCGATGGAACGATCGATTTTCCCTTGATCGGTTCCGTTAGCGCGAAAGGCCTGACAACTTCCGAGTTGCAAACCGCCATCAAGAAAAAACTCCAGAAATTTATTCCCGACGCTTCCGTCATCGTGACGCTCAAAGCCGCGCTTGGGCATACGGTCAGCGTCATTGGCCAGGTCGTAAAATCCGGCGAACTTATTATGGGGCACCGGTTTACCGTGATGCAGGCTTTAAGCCAGGCTGGCGGCCTTACGCCTTATGCGGGCGAAGGCGGCATTATCATTCTGCGCCGCGAAGGCGATAAGGAAATCTCGATTCCCTTCCCCTATGACGATGTCGTCAAAGGAAAAAATCTGGACAAGGATATCCTGCTTAACCCCGGCGATGTCGTGGTTGTTCCAACTGCAAGCCTGCTTTAGGGATCATCCTCATGGCGGCAGCGTCGAACTTCTTTGCGTCAGCGTGCGCTTTGGCGGCGAGTTTTCTCTTGTTTTTCAGCCAAACCCTCTGGGCAGCCGACATGACTCTTCAAACAACCGGATCGGAAAAAGGGTCGTATGAATCAAACCCACTCATGCTTCTACACGGCGCAACGCCGCTGTGGGGCTCGACAATATCTCCCGATATTTTTTTCAAGGACGCCACGCCAACCACACAATTAAATTTAAGCCTGTTGCTGGACGAAAATATCTTCAATCAAATCTCTTTCGATTCCACCGATATTCAAAACGATGTCGCTCTTAGCAAGAAAATTCAAAGATGGGCGGCAAGCCTGGAACAGAGAACCGTTTACGACACGACGCGCACGAGCGAACTTTCGAGCTTCGATTTCAACGTCGGGAACATCCGGCATTTGGGGCTTTTCATAGCGCCGCAAATTTCTTACAGCCCGACTTCCGTCGATACCATAAACTTCCTGGGCTCGGCGGCGGCTTCACGTTACGAGAGCTCGGCTTTTACCGGCTATAATCTTTATTCCGTCACCCCCGGTTACACGCATAACTTCGACCCACGTAATGCTGGCGTCTTTTCGATTTTGGCTCAGCGATACCAAACCACAAACGGCGCCGACATTGCCATCGACAACATCACGCCGACCGTTGGGTGGAATACAACGCTCGCCCCCGAACTTAAAGCGAACGCATCCATAGGCTTCCAGACAACCCGGCAGTATGGCGGCAATCCGGAGGATCAGCGGCGCTCTTTGCAATACGTTTTCGCGACCGATATCGCGTATCAAGGGCAGCAGGATGTTATCAATCTCAAAGCCGATCAGGTCCAATATCCTTTTGGCAACGGCACCGAAGCTCTTTTAAGAACCTTCGCCTTAAATGAAGTCCATAACCTGAATGCAAAATTTTCGTTGGCCCTCGACGCGAGCTATCAAACCGCGCTCTATCCGGCGCATCCCCCAAGCAACTCTTTAAACGCGCTGGCAACCGGAAGCTCAGGGATTATCTACCACGCGACGGACAGCATCAATGTTTCCGCCAATTATAAATACCGGTACGAAACGCTGACCGACACATCGCAGACGGCCCAGGACAACATCTTCATGTTGGCTTTTGCCTATATCCCCAATGCGTGGGCCTTCCGATGAAATCTCAGGGAGCATAAGGAATGGAAGAACTTGCCTTGCCGGATTATCTGTACATCCTGAAGCGCCGGAAAAAATATTTTATTCTGACGTCGGCTGTTTTGTTTATGGCCTCGATTTTTTTCACGCTGTCCTGGTCGAATTACCGCTCGACGGCCACGATAGAAATCGATCAGCCGGAAATATCGCGCGATACGACAAACGCCAACCAAAACGATATGCAGCAAGAGCTGGTGGATCTTCGCATAGGCAAGATTCAGCAAAAAGTCACGGCAGCGGCTTCGTTGGCTTCGCTTATCGACAAATTCAACCTTTATCCGTACGCCAGAAAATACCTGCCCATGGCCGTTCTTGCCGAACGCATGCGCGACAAGATTAAGGTGGAGCTTCTCACGACTGTCGTCGCCAATCCTGCGGCAGCCCAAAAGGTTCCGGCGAGTCAGCTTTCCGCAATCGCTTTCGATCTGAGTTTCGATTACGGCGATCCTCTCATCGCCCAGCAGGTCACAAACGAACTCGTCACGCTTTTCATGGATGAAGACCTCAAGGACCGGCGCGCGCAAGCGCAGGAAACTTCCGCGTTTCTCGCCGCGCAAATCACCGCCCTCGAATCCTCATTGGCCGAGCAAGAGGAAAAAATATCCGCTTATCAGGAAACGTACGGCGATAGCAGGCCGGAAAACCTTCTGTTCAACCAGCAGGCCGCTGCCGCAGCCACGTTGAGCCTTCAAACGCTCGATAGCCAGATTGCCGCGAACGAAGGAACGCAAGGGACTTTGGGCTCTCAGCTCGCTACGGTTTCCCCGTATTCGCGCGTTATCGCCGACGGCCAGATGTTGACGACGCCCGCTATTCAACTGAAAGCCCTTCAGGCGCAATACACAACCCTCACGGCGCAATATGGGCCGGATTATCCCGATGTAATCAAGGCGCGCCATCAAATCGAAGCGCTGGAGAAGCAAGTCGGCCCTGCAATAAACGATGCGGCGCAATTGAAAGCCCAAATTGCCGATGTGAGCGCCAATCTTGAGGCCGCAAATAAAACGTATGGCCCCGATCATCCCGACGTTGTGTCGCTGAAAAATCAATTAAAGAGTCTCAATGACCGCTTGGCCGCTACGGACAAAAACACGGCAGCACAAAGCCTGATAAAACAAGACGCCGACAATCCCGCGTATCTCCAGATCGCTTCCCAACTCAACGCCGCCGAAGAACAGCACAGATCGTTGTTGATCCAGCGCAAGGAGCTTGTGAAGCAACTCATCAAATATCAGAAGGCCGTGGCTCAGAATCCTGCCGTGATGCAGCAAATGGCGGCGCTGTCGCGCGATTATGATAACGCCCAAATCCGCTATCGCGAGCTCAAGGAAAAGAAAATGGCCGCGGACATGAGTCTGCAAATGGAGCAGGACAGGAAGGGCCAGCGATTGACGCTCATCGAGCCTCCCGGCCTTCCCCTTAACACGCATCCTTCGCGCTTTTTGCTTTTCATCGCAGGCCTTGTGCTTTCCATTATTGGCGGCATTGTCGGCGTGGTTCTGGCCCACCAGATGAACCAAAACATTTTAGGTTCACGGCACCTCGCCTCGCTCGTCGGAACGGCCCCGATGGTCGCCATCCCCCATATTTACACAATCGAAGAGCGCGAGCGCAGCCTCCTAACAAAACGACACATGATCCGCGCCGCGCCATTCGCATTTATCCTTTCGCTCGTAATTTTTTCGTACGCAGTCATGCCGCTTGGCGCGCTTTGGGGCGCGTTCATTCAACGTCTTGGCTTATCCTGAAACAGCGGGAAGAGGAAAAAACCATGATGCACAAACTGGAAAACGTTCTTGAAGAAACCGGAAAACTCCACGCGATCAATTTAAACACGGACTTCTCGAACCTCATGACGGTCGACAAAATCCATTTAGAAAAACACCGCGTCGTGGCTCATCTTATGCGAAGCCCGGAGGCGGATACGTTCCGCATTCTGAGAACGCACATACTGCAAGTCATGAACAATTCAGGCTTCAAAACGCTCGCCGTTACGAGCCCCGATTACAGCGATGGAAAAACGACAGTCGCCCTCAATCTGGCCATGAGCATCGCCCTCGATCTCAAACAAACGGCGTTGCTGGCCGATCTCGATTTGAGAAAACCCACTGTGCATGAATTTCTTGGCGTGAAACCGGCCGCAGGCCTCAGCGATTATTTGATGAACAAGGCAACCATCCCCGAATGCCTGATCCGCTTGTCCTTCGATCGCATAACCATTCTTCCCGCGGGCAGGCCGCTCGATAATTCTTCGGAAGTCCTGGGCTCTCCCAAAATGGCGGCGTTGGCGTGCGAGCTTAAAACGCGCTACGCCGACCGCTTCGTCATTTACGATATGCCGCCCGCGCTGGAACAGGACGATCCGCTTGCGTTCCTGCCCAACGTGGATGCCGTGCTTCTTGTCGTCCGCGACGGCGTGACCAACGCGCATAGAGTCACGCAATGCCTCAACGCCCTGTCGGGAGCCAATGTCATCGGCACTGTTTTGAATAATTCGCCGGACGCGTAAAGGCCGTTGCCCCTTACGCTCCGTAGATGCGGCGAGCTTCTTGCTGATCGACGAAGGTTGTGGCCTGCCCAATATGGCCCTCGCGGATTAACGCGCGCACAGGATCGCCGAGGTTGCCGTTTTCAGTGACATAGAACCGCGTCATCATCGAGTGCGACAGGAAACTCTGATACAGGACGGCGGCCAGCCCGGAGGCCAGAAGCCTCGGCGCCTGATCGCCGATAGCCTGTCCGGCAAGATGCACGAGGCCTTCGAGGCTTTCTTCCAGCGAACCGGCGTGCATCGTAGCGATCACCAGATGGCCTGAGTTCGCGGCGCGCAGAAGCTGGTTGGCGGCTTCGGGCGTCCGCAGTTCGCCGACCAGGATATAGCGCGGATGCCAGCGCAAGCCGCGTTTCAGATATTTCGCCCAGTCTTCCTCTTGTTTGATTTCAACCTGATAACAAAGGCCGGAATCGCCTTGCCAACCGTCAATCACGTATTCGACCGGGTCTTCGATGGTGAAAGCCACGCCGCCAAAACGAACGAGATAATCGTAGAGCAGCGAGTTGGCGGTGGTCGTTTTGCCCTGCCCCGTGCCGCCGCTGATGAGGATAAGGCCGTCGCGTTTGCCGAGCTCGCGTAGAGCCTGAACGACCGGCACAGTCAAACCGAGACTATCGAGAATGGGCGGACGATCGGCCACGCGGCGCAATGCGGCCCACGTTTCGCCGCGCGTCGTAAGCACTTTGCTTGCGCGCAAGCGAATGCCGTCATAGGTCAAGCCTGTTTCATCCGCGTCGCTCAGAGTCGACTCCAATTCGCGCCGCAGCTGGATGACGTCCCGGTTATATCTCTGCGGCAAAAGCCTGGGGATCACATTAAAGCTGAGGTGCTCCGCCATCTGATAATAGCTGGGGTAATCGGCGTAGAGGGAGATATAAAGATCGACAAAATCAAGATCGTGAAGCCACGCCGCATTCACCTTGGCGAGAAGCCGTTCCTCCGGGGTCGCCATGCCAATTCCTCCAGCCTTAGAATGTTTATAAGCAAGCAAAGACGTGTTAGTATGGCTGTCTTTTCAAGACAGAACAAGTTGCGCCGAAAAATTTTTGCCTTCCGAACGCTTTAACCATATCATGATACGGAAATTATGCCTTTTCCTAAACTGACCCGTTTTCGTTTTATAACCTCTTTATCAAAAACCCCTGACGATTGAGGAAATAATGAACAGGATTGGCCTATCTGCGTTTGCCTCTTCAGGAGTATGATGTGATCGTCAACACGACGGCGCGGCTGATTGTTCCAAACCTTACTCAACCCACGGAGATCAAAAATGCAGAAACGCAAACTCGGAAAAAGCGGCCTGGAGGTTTCGGCCCTCGGCCTTGGCTGCATGGGCATGAGCTTTTCCTATGGCCCGCCCAAAGACATAAAAGAAATGACGGCTCTTCTTCGGGCCGCCGTCGATCGTGGCATCACATTCTTCGACACTGCCGAAGTCTATGGCCCTTTCATCAACGAAGAACTTGTGGGCGAAGCTCTTGCGCCGTTCCGCAAACAGGTAGTGATCGCCACCAAGTTTGGGTTTGATCTCAACCCCGATCGCGATCCCCGCGGGATGAAAGGTTCGCCGCAGCTGAATAGCCGGCCGAAGCACATCAAGGAAGTCGCCGAAGCCTCGCTCAAACGGCTCAAGACCAACGTCATCGATTTGTTCTATCAACACCGCGTTGACCTTGATGTTCCGATCGAAGACGTGGCGGGAGCAGTGAAAGAATTGATTCAAGAAGGAAAGGTGAAACACTTCGGCCTCTCCGAAGCGAACGCGCAAACCATCCGTCGCGCGCACGCCGTCCAGCCGGTCACGGCGGTTCAGAGCGAATATTCGTTGTGGTGGAGACGCCCTGAGGAGAAAATTCTTCCTACGCTTGAGGAACTCGGAATCGGCTTTGTCCCATACAGCCCCTTGGGCAAAGGTTTTCTCACAGGCAAGATGGACGAGAAAACAACTTTCGACAGCACCGATTTCCGCAGCACGCTGCCTCGCTTCACGCCGGAGGCGCTTAAGGCGAATAAGGCCCTGGTTGACCTGATTGGCATTATCGCAGAACGCAAGAAGGCAACGCCTGCTCAGATCGCGCTCGCGTGGCTGCTTGCCCAAAAGCCGTGGATTGTTCCGATCCCCGGCACCACGAAGCTGCATCGTTTGGACGAGAACATCGGAGCCGTTGCCATCGAGCTTTCGCCCGATGACATCCGCGAGATCGATAACGCCGCTTCAAAAATCGAGGTGCAAGGAGATCGGTATCCCGAAAAGCTGGAGCAACTGACAGGCCGTTAACTCATAAAGGAGGAAACGATGACAATAAACGTCCTCGGTTACGCAGCGCAGTCCGCCAAAGCCGCCTTGGCCCCCCATCGCTTTGAACGCCGCGAACCGCGCGCGGATGATGTGGCCATCGAAATCCTCTACTGCGGCGTGTGCCATTCGGATTTACATACCGCCCGCAATGATTGGGGCGGGACCGTTTATCCCGTCGTGCCGGGGCACGAAATTATCGGGCGCGTCGTCAGCGTCGGGCCGAATGTCACGCGCTTCAAGGCGGGCGATCATGTGGGCATCGGCTGCATGGTGGATTCCTGCCGGCATTGCGCGGCCTGCGAACAGGGGCTTGAACAATATTGCGAGGAAACGGCCACCTTCACCTACAACAGCACCGACCGCCACGATCGCATGCCCACCTTCGGCGGTTATTCGGAAAATATCGTCGTGTCGGATCGATTTGTCCTGAAAATTCCCGATGGGTTAGATCTGAAAGGAGCCGCGCCGTTGCTTTGCGCCGGGATCACAACATGGTCACCGCTGCGTCACTGGAAAATCGGCAAAGGAAGCAATGTTGCGGTTGTCGGCCTTGGCGGCCTCGGCCATATGGCGCTGAAACTGGCGAAAGCAATGGGAGCTAATGTCACGCTGTTCACCCGCTCGCCGGGCAAGGAGCAAGACGCGCGTCGTCTGGGCGCAGATCATGTCGTGCTCTCCACCGACGAAAAACAAATGGCAGCCGCAAAGAGGCAATTCGATCTGATCATCGATACGGTGCCGTATGCCCATGATCTGAATCCGTATCTGCCGACGCTGTCGCTTGATGGCACGCTGGTGCTGGTTGGATTTCTTGGCAATCTGGAGCCGGTATTGAACACCGTACCTTTGATCATGGGGCGCAAGGCGGTTGCGGGATCGGTTATTGGAGGCATTCCCGAAACGCAGGAAATGCTCGATTTCTGCGGCGCGCACGGCATCGTTTCAGATATCGAAGTGATCAAGATTCAGAATATCAACGAAGCCTACGAGCGCATGCTGAAAAGCGATGTAAAATACCGCTTCGTGATCGATATGGCTTCGCTCAAGGGGTGAGAGCGATATCTGTCGACGTGTTGTGCTGAGGCTACAGTATTTCCCGATCACATAGACCCGTCATGCCAGCGAAGGCTGGCATCCCATTTTCTTTTTCTTTGTTTAAAAACAAATGGGATCCCAGCCGAAGCTTGTCCTCGCGCAGGCGGGGGCTGGGATGACGGCTTACGGAAATTATCTGGAATAACTAGAATAACTATATTGTCCCTCTCCCCTCTTGTCCCCCGAAGCTTTAGCGAAGGGGGATGAGGGAGAGGAAGCAAAAACTTGGGCTTAGCTCTTCCCCGGACTGGATCCGGGGCCTTAGTTTTTGCAGGTGAGGGGGGTCTTTCTTTGATGGTTGAAGTTGCCCGGTTGTTTGGTATCAGCGAAAAGACAGTGCAGAAAGTTTACGGCAAGCATGCACCGGATTACCTACGGCGGGCGGTAAACACCTTGAATTTGAAGAAACCAATTATGACCAATAGTCTCTAGAGCCAATCAATAAAATTTAATCGACCATCAAACACACACTCTAGCTTAACAGTTTCAAATGTTGACATGCATCTGTTCGCTATATAAGCTTACATACATGGAAAACTTAGGATCATACATTCGCAAACGTCGAGAGACGTTAGACTTTTCTCTTCGGGAATTTGCGAAAAAGCTTAGCTGCTCTGCTGCGTTTATCTCGGATATTGAGCTTGGTCGTCGACATCCTTCAGATAAGGTTCTTGCTGATATTGCAAAAGCTCTCGATGTAAAAATTGAAGATTTACGTTCTCATGATGTCCGCCCGCCCATAGAAGATATTAAACGGATAACACAAGACGATCCGACCTATGCCTTGGCATTTCGGACGGTAATCGATAAAGATATAAGCGCAAGTCAACTTTTGAAATTTGCTAGAGAAAAAGGAAGAGCAAAAACGAAAAAATGAAAACAATTTCCACGCGCAACGGTCGATTTCCCGAACGCCCCCACTTTGAAAACAGTGAGATTGATCGCATATGTGTTTCGGAACTCAAGAAAGTTGGTCTATATCCGAATTCCCCCGAACCAATTCGCATTGACCGTTTCATAGAGAAACGTTTTGGCGTTACGCCAGAGTACAAAAGCGTACCAGATGGCGTTCTTGGGTATACTGCGTTCAACTCGAATGGCGTTGCAGAAATTGTAATCTCCGCCGCTCTTGATGATGGAAGCAATGTAATCGCAGAAAGGCGCGTTAGAACCACAATGGCCCATGAAGCCGGTCATGGGTTACTGCATGCGCATTTATTCGTTCTCGGTGCCAAACCAGCGAATATGTTCGATGCCGACAGCTATTACGATAATCGTATTCTCTGTCGTGGTGTGGCAGGCGAGGGGCAAAAAAGCCGAGGGTATGATGGTCGATGGTGGGAATATCAGGCCAATAGAGCCATTGGCGGGTTGCTTTGTCCCTGTCGCCTAACACAGGAAGTGCTGAAACCATATTTGATTCCTTGTGGCGAACTTGGTTTAGCCAACATTGATCCACAAAGCAGGGAAGCTGCTGTTCGGGCGCTAGCAGATGTCTTTAACGTGAACCCTGTTGTTGTGCGAATACGGATAGATGATTTGTACCCCGCGGAAAACGGCCAGTTCAGCCTGTAAAAATTTTTCTTGACCATAACGGCAGTGTAAGCTTACAGTGTACCGTCTTCTGAATTCTAACCAAGAAGGAGAACGTTATGGGGTTGACAAATGAACAACTCATCCAAGTCTGGAACAAAGCCTCGTATATCGATAACGAGAATGAGAAAAACGGCTTCCGAAAAGACCAATGCACGGCTTGGATTAAATGGTCTGAGTACGGAAACCGGGAAAGTCGTTATGGCTGGGAAGCAGATCACATAACGCCCGTCGCTAGTGGCGGATCGGACGCGATCAGCAATTTGCGCCCGCTCCATTGGCGAAACAACGCATCCAAAAGCGATGGCCGCTTGGTTTGCGCCGTCGTTAGCAGTGGCAATACGAATATTGATGCCTAATCCCTGAGCAGGAGAATCCTACATGTCAGAATCGAAAAGTCATAAAAATGCTAAGAACAAGGCAGCCGGTTATGGCGGAGAAACCGAAAAACCCTTGTCCGGAGGCCGTCGGCTCGACGCCTTGTCGTTAAACGGGCGGGCTACAGAAATCGAGCGCAGCCATTCTGCCAAAGGTTTAGAGGCAGCAGCACGGCGTCTCCGTGATGCGCCCGGTGCAAGCCAGCACGTTTTGCAAGTTCCGGAACAAGATATGAATATGGGTGCAGCGGCAATGCACAAAGTTGGTGTTCACGGGACGGTCAAGAATATGTCTGGCACAAAACGGCGACCAGTCTGAATGTCCTAATCAGTAATTATTACACCTGTAATAATTTTCGGCCTTCACCTGTCCGCCTTCGCCATCCTCCTTCGCTAAAGCTTCGGAGGATAAAAGGCTTCGGCGGACACAAGATTTTCTAAGGCTCGCGCTAAAACGCTCGCCAAGAAAACCTAAGTGGCTTGCCGAGCCGTAGCGAGCGTTAACAAGCCCGCCTTCGCCTTTCAGGCTACGGCGCGACAGCCTTCACTCGCTGCGCTCGCGAAGGCTGGTGGCGCGACAGGGATTGAACCTGTGACCCCTACCATGTCAAGATTGACAAATCTAGCACAATCAACACGTTAGAAGCCATTAGTCGTTACATTAGTCCCACATTTTCCACTCTTTAGCATAGATTACATTACACTGTAATGCGTCTCCATAGCATTACCTTAAGGCATCCCTCCAACAAACCCGCTCGTATCCTCATTCTTGATCAGCGTTAGCCTAACCCCGACGTGACGACAACTGTGTTTCGGACAGGCGAGGTTCTTAGCCACTTCATCGAGATGCACGTCGCGGTGATCGACCTTAATCAGAAGCTGCACGGGACTTTGTAGCCAAACATGCAGACACCGCATGCACGTTGCCTCGATGATTACCGAGTCGTCCAAATCTCTTAGGTTGGTGTCTTCGAGCCAGGTCACCAGAAGTCCTCCGCAGAAGGAATGCGACAATAGGAAATCTTGCCGCCAGCGTTGCCACCGGGCGGCGGCGTCCATGCCCCGACCGTCACGACACGCTTTCCAAATTTCTGGTTTAGCCGGTCGATTGTGTTGGTAATCCGTTCGCATTTCTGCCGTTCTTCATCGTCGTGCAAAAACATATCAAGCTGACGTTCATTCGCAGGCGATAACTCGGCCAACGTGACGCCGACACGGATGATTTCTCCTCTTCGGCTGATGTCTGCCTTCGCTTTTTCCCAAAGAGTGTTAAGAGCAGCAAGGCAAGCGAAATCGTCTTGGACGCAGGGCAATTCTCCTTGTCCAAACCATCCGTCATCACGCATGTCGAGCCAGAGCCAAAGTTTGTTCGCATAGTAGCCGTCGCGGCGCATACGGCGCGCGGCCTTCGTCAGCAACAGCCGAGAACAGGAAAGCGCGTGTCCTGCATCGCGCCATTCGGGCGGCAAAACCCGCGCATGCCCGAACATGCCTCGTGAGGTTGGCACAGCATGGATGTCATAGCCATGAAGGGCGTACCACATGCGCTCGCCGTTCACGTTCCCCCATAACTTCCGCATATGCTTTGGCTGGGTGTGCCAAAGATCACTTATTGTGTGGATGTTGGCGCGGTTAGAGTATGATCGGATTCCCTTTATGGAACCACCGAAAAGAATTTGATTGGGTCGGATAGGAGAATGTACGGAGAGCATATCGTAATGACCTAGCGTTAGAAAGAGCGCAAAATTTCCCTTTCCAATCCGCCGGTCAAATGCATTTCTCAAATCTGATTCATGCTGATTGGCTTCTCCGGTATTGAGACGAAAAAAAGAAAGCCGCAACCCCGCTGCATTAAGTTTTACTGGAGCTGTGCCGCCCTGACATCCATTAGCCATGCCCCCCCCAGAGCACAAAAACCCCCGAAATTGGGGGTACCAGTTAAAATCATTAATCTTGGTCTGTTTTCACGTAAGGATTTGGGCGTTTAACTTTTTTACCCCAAAATTGCACATTTTTGTGCAGAGTATTTCTTATTGCTTATATTGAGGGTTGTAGATGATGTTGGAAACAAGCTTTCTTGGCTCAGGGTAAACGGGCTTATTTTCGCTATCAGCCTTTTCCGCCCTAAGCGGGAATAGCCTTTTGGAAAGCGAATTAATACTCGCATGCATGACCATGCGCGGATTGGGATATCTTCTCAAAGTGACCATTCATGCCCTCGGTTTCGCAGGTTGGATGATTGCGCCAAACTTTCTTTCTCCTTAGTAATTCCTCATCCGGCAAAAGACAAGCTTAAAAATGTGCCTTGATATCATAAAAAGCGTAAGAATACAATGCTATACTCGGTTGGATGGCACCAAAACCTAAAATAAATTTCAGATGGTTCAAAAGACCTCTGTCTGGAGGACGACACCTACGCGCCAGAGATGGCGACCTTCCGTCAATGATGAGAACAATTTTGTTATTTTAAGCACCACCTCGAAATCCAAAAACCTGTGAGTAGTGCAGCATCATCGTTGTTTCGGGACTTCAGCCACGGTACTTCAGCAGGTACCCTCTTGCGTGAGCTAGGGACACTGAAGGCGGCACTGCATTATGCAGAAGGCAACCGATGGATAGCCAAACAACCTCAATTCATCATGCCAGTTAGCGCTCCGCCGCCCCGCGATCTATGGCTAACCCGTGAACAAGTCCAGACGCTCATAAATACCGCCATCGCACCTCACATGAAGCTGTTTATTCTAATGGCTGTTTCAACCGCTGCGCGTAGCGGGGCCATTCTTGACCTGACATGGCAACAGATAGACTTTGACCGAAGATTGATTGATTTCGGACGCGGGTGGGGCAACAAGCGCCGGACAGTCATTCCTATCAATGACGAACTTTACGAACACCTGAAGACTGCGAAGGAGCTGGCACAGTCCGTATATGTCATCGAATACCACTACAAGCAGGTAGCATCCGTCAAAACCGGATTCCGTCGCCTCTGTAAGCAATGCGGCATCATAGCCAGTCCCCACGTTCTCCGGCATACGGCGGCGACGTGGCTTGTTATGGACGGTGTGCCTTTGGCTGAAGTTGCTCGGCTACTTGGCGACAGCGAAAGGACGGTGGAGAAAGTTTACGGGAAGCATGCGCCGGATTATCTGCGTCGGGCGGTGAACTCCCTCAATCTTATCAAGCCAAGGGCCCAATCGTTACAACCGTAAAGTTTTTGTCTTTCGTAGGTATTGAAATTCACAGAAACAGCCCAATATGCCTTTTATTAACGAAATAGCCGAAGCTGTGTTGGGGGATCACAAGACGGCAAAAAACTAAAAAAACCCCCACAGCTGGCCTAATGTGCGAGTCGGCTACAGTAAGGGATCCCGCACACGAGACTGGAGATATGCATGTTCATTGCATTTTTCGTTCTCGAAGCCAGCCAGTCGACCGGCGTTAGGTTTGGTCTAGGCTTTGGATGGAGGTTCTATCCTAAATGGCTTCAGCTACCTACGTATCGGTAGACTGTTCTGAGAAGCGGGGGACATCCTGGAAACAGGATGTCCCTTTAGCTGTAAAATGGAGGGATGGCCGAGTGGTTGAAAGCGGCCTGTTGATAACAGGATATGCCGGAAACGGCATCGCGGGTTCGAATCCCGCTCCCTATACAAATGCCCGTCAAAAGCTTCATGCTGTGACGGGCATTTTGCTATTTGAAGAAATCTCATCAAACGGAAAACCGAAACATTACAGCTGTAATGTTTTTCCACCCCTCTCAAAAAGCTAAGCCTTTGAAAAGGCTGGTGGCGCGACAGGGATTGAAGAATTAAGCCATCCATCTGTTTTAGAATGACAAATTAGCAGTGCATTATAACCGCTACCCCCAAAGTTACCCCCGATTTTTTGCCCTTCAAAAAGGATTGAACCCAATCCCCGCAAGTCTTGCACAGTATACCAAAAATCCGGCAAAACTAAAAGTAGAAGGTTTCCGTGGGCCGCTAGCCGCATAAGCATTGATCTTCTTTTATGGCCCGACGCAGTAGTGGGGTGTGCACGAGATCGTAAGGCGTTGCCTCATAAACTGCATGAACCCAGTTCGTGTAAACATGTGCGCATGATCGCCAATTGTTTAGGGCTTTTTTACCAGCGTCGTCCTCCGGAAAATAGTGCGCGGGAACACGTCTGGCAGTATTGTTTTGATGATCGCGCTCATATTCCTGGCGCAACGTGTCCGTATCGTATTCAGGATGCCCTAGAACGAAAAGGTGGTATGGAAATAGGACTCCAGACGAATTTAAACCGGATTCGACGATAATGTTTGGCCCTGCTTCTTTCGAATCGGCCACAATCTCCAATGCCGCGCAGTTTTCAATGTCGATGCGGCGAGGCTCCTTCCATCTTGAAACCGGAATATGAAATACGTCCGGAAAGCCGAATAGCAACCCGGTTTGATCAGATTCACTAAAGTGTGGAAATACGCCCCATAATTTTTCGTTCCTTTTATAACTGTCGATTTCATAAAAATGCTTTAAGGCTGCCTTCGCTCCCCAGCATAAGAAAAGGGATGAAAAGACATTCGTTTTCGACCATTCGAAAATCTTTTTCACTTCGGGCCAAATGTCTTCGTTCTCGACGCGCGACTTCAGGGCATTCACACCTGTTACGATTAGGCCGTCATATTTGTTTCCCTTGATATCGCTCCAGGCGCTGTAAAATTTACGGATGTGTTCTGTGGGCGTATGTGTCGTTTCCCGACCGTTACGTACATCCAGCACATAAGAATCCGTCGCTGCGAAGGTCAATTTAACTTGAAGTGGCGTATGCCCCAACCAGAGAGCCAACTGCCTTTCGGTAGTCTGTTTATCGGCCATCAGGTTAATGATGGCGATTTCCAAAGGGCGAATATCCTGTGTTTCGGCGCGTTTCTTATCGATGGCCGCAACTGAATCCAACGACGGTAGAAAGGGGTGTTTGTTCTCAGAATTGACAATAACGGGCATGACATGTCTCCTTCTCTCACCTCGCCGCCATTTGAAAAAGGCATGGCGGCACGGCCTCTTAAACCGAGCAAAGGAGGCGAACATGGAAGGAAAGAAAAAGGCTTCTTGCCGTCTGTGGTCACATCCAAACCACAGCGCAGAAGCCTTTGAGAGGAATCCAGTCTGTGGCGCTTTAGCTTTTGGTAACGCGGCAGCAAGCTGCTCTGATCAAATCCCGCGGGGGCGCGAAGGCCCCGAATTCCCACCGCTGTCCCGTCAGGATGCGGCGGTTAAGTTGGTGAAATTATTTCTGAGTTCTCACCTCCCTGTCGCCGATGTTAAGGCCTGCTCGATATCCGCAATGATGTCGTCCACGTGTTCGATGCCGATGGACAGGCGGACGTAGCCGGGGGTGACTCCCGTTGCGAGTTGTTCTTCCGGCGTTAGCTGGCTGTGCGTCGTTGAGGCCGGATGGATTGCCAGAGTCCGCGCATCACCGATGTTCGCCACATGATAGATCAACTTCAGCGCATCAATGAACGCCTTGCCTGCGGCAACGCCTCCCTTCAGTTCGAAGCCGAGCAGGCCGCCGTATCCTCCTTGTAGGTATTTCTCCGCGCGCGCTTTGGCCGTGCCTTGCGACAGGGAAGGATAAATGACTTTCTGCACGTCTTTGTGTTTTTGCAAATAAGCAGCGACGGCAATGGCATTGTCGGAATGCGCTTTCATGCGCAGCGACAAGGTTTCAACGCCCTGAATCGCAAGAAAAGCGTTGAACGGCGACAGGCAGGAACCGATGTCGCGAAGCAACGTCGTCCGTGCCTTCAGAATATAGGCGATAGGCCCCAAAGGCTTGACGGCCTGCGTCCATACCGCGCCGTGATAGGACGGGTCGGGCGTGTTCAGCGCGGGCTGACGGTCGGGGAATTTCTCCCAATCGAAAATCCCGCCGTCGATGATGGCGCCGCCGACGCCGTTGCCGTGTCCGTTAAGCCACTTGGTCAGCGAGTACATCACGACAGCCGCGCCATGCTCGAACGGCCTGCAGATGAGCGGAGCCGCCGTGTTGTCCACGATAAGGGGAATGCCAAGGCCGCGGCCTATGGCGGCCACTTCCGCAATCGGAAATACGTCCAGCTTTGGATTGGGCAGAGTCTCGGCATAATACGCGCGTGTTTTATCGTCGGTCGCACGACGGAAATTTTCAGGATCGACGGGATCGACAAACCGCACCTCGATACCCTGATCGCGCAGCACGTTCTTGAAGAGATTATACGTGCCGCCGTAAAGATCGGTGGAGCTGACGATATTGTCGCCCGCCTTGGCCAAATTCTGAACGGAAAAAGCCGAAGCGGATTGCCCCGAAGAAACCGCAAGAGCCGCCACGCCACCTTCCAGCGCCGCGAGGCGCTTTTCCAGAACGTCGTTCGTGGGGTTCATGATGCGCGTGTAGATGTTGCCGAGTTCCTTGAGCGCGAACAAATTGGCCGCGCGTTCGGCGTTGTCGAACTGGTAGGATGTTGTCGCATAAATCGGCACCGCCACCGCGCCGGTTGCGGGATCGCTGCGATAACCGGCGTGTAACGCCAGCGTTTCGGGGTGTTGGGACTGGGGCATTGTTTGTTTCCTTTCTCTCATCTCGCCGCCACTTGGAAAAAGGCATGGCGGCACGGCCTCTTCAACCGAGCAAAGGAAGCGAACATAAAAGGTAAGAAAAAAGGCTTCTTGCCCTCTGTGGTCACTTTCAAACCACAGCGCAGAAGCCTTCGAAAAGGAATCCAGTCCGTGGCGCTTTAGCTTTTGGTAACGCGGCAGCAAGCTGCTCTCATCAAATCCCGCGGAGGTGCAAGCACCCCAAATGTCTGAAAGCATCCAATCATAGTGCGCTTATTTCTGTCAAGAAGTTTATGCAGAAATTCTTTTTGTACTCGCCGAACAATACAAAACATAGTTAACGCAAAGCCTGTTCCAGGTCTGCTTGCAGATCGTCAACATCCTCGATTCCGACGGAGAGGCGTATCAAACCATCCTTGATGCCGACCTTTTCACGAATATCGGCGGGAATTGTCGCATGAGTCATCTGTGACGGATATTCGATCAGACTTTCCACGCCGCCCAGACTTTCCGCCAAGGTGAAAAGCCGCGTGCGCGGCAATGCGGCGTCGACGGCTACGCGTCCGCCCTTGAGAATGACCGTAATCATGCCACCGCCCTTGCCGTTCATCTGACGCTTAGCAAGCTCATGCTGCGGATGGCTGGGAAGGCCGGGATAAAGAACGCGTTCAATCTTGTCGTGCGCTTCCAACCATTCCGCCAGTTTCTGCGCGTTGGCCGAATGCCGTTCCATGCGCAGGCCCAAAGTTTTTAGGCCGCGATGCATCAGAAAACTGTCGAAAGGCCCCGCTATCGCGCCGACGGCGTTTTGCAAAAAGCCGAGTTTTTCGGCCAACTCCGGCTTGCTCGTTACGGCCACGCCGCCGATCACATCCGAATGGCCGTTGATGTATTTTGTCGCGGAATGAACAACGATATCCGCGCCGAGTTCCAGAGGCCGTTGAATCCAAGGCGAGGCGAACGTGTTGTCCACCACGACGATCAGGCCGTGCTTGTGCGCTTCTTCGGCGATGGCGGCTATATCGGCGATTTTAAGAAGCGGGTTGGTGGGAGTCTCAATCCAGACAAGCCGTGTCGTGGGACGTATGGCGTCTTTCAAAAGCGAGGCATCCGTCAGATCAACATAGCTAGCTTCCAGCCCTGCGGAACGGCGGCGCACACGCTCCAGCAGGCGGTACGTGCCGCCATAAATATCGTCAATCGCAACGATGTGCGAACCCTCGTCAAGAATATCCAGCACCGTCGCAATCGCGGCAACGCCGGAGGCAAAGGCAAAACCGGCCTCACCACCTTCCAGCCCCGCCACGGCGCGTTCGAAAGCAAAACGAGTGGGATTGTGGCTTCGGCCATAATCGAAACCCTTATGAACACCCGGTGATTCCTGCGCGAAAGTCGATGTCGCATAAATCGGCGTAATGACGGCGTTGGTCGTCGGATCGACATTCTGCCGCGCGTGAATGGCGCGCGTGTTGAACCCTTTGATGAGTTCCTCTTTTGAAAATGCGTGTGTCATGCTTGCCCCGTCCTTTTGCGTAAAGTGTTGAGAAAATCGATGGGCGTTATCAGCCCCAGAAACTGACCATCTTCAGTCACGCAAGCGGCGCGGCATCGTTCGAATATCGGGAGTAAGTCCGTCATCTGACTTTTTACGTCGATGGTTTCAACCTTGCGGCGCATGATTTTGCCGACCTCCGTGTTGAACCCTGCCGGATTACCTGTGACCGTCAGAAGAACGTCCGTTTCGTCCATAAGGCCTATCAAGCGTTGGTTTTCCATGACGGGCACTTGCGAAACGTCGAACATCTTCATTTTCACATAGACCTGCGCGAGCGTGTCGTGCGGCGAGGCGCCTATCACCTCGCCGCGCAGGAAAGGACGCGCGATCAAATCGCGCAGATCATGCGTTTTGGGACGATTCGTCAGCCCCTGATCGTCAAGCCAATAGGGATTGTAGATTTTCGAAAGATATTTGTTACCGCTGTCGCAAACAAACGTCAGTACGCGCTTGGGCGTCTTCTGCTCGCGGCAGTATTTCAGGGCGGCTGCTATCAACGTGCCGGAGGACGAACCGCAGAGGATACCTTCTTTTTCGAGCAACTGACGTGCCGTTGAAATACTTTCCTCATCGGTAATCGTGTAAGCGCGGCGGACGAGGCTGAGATCGCAATTGGCGGGAACAAAATCCTCGCCTATGCCTTCTACCAGCCAGCTTCCGGGTTTGATCGTCACGCCATGATTGACGAGCGGAGCCAGAACGGAACCTTTGGGATCGGCCAGCACCATCTCGACATGCGGCGCTATGCGCACGAAATAACGCCCGATGCCTGACAATGTGCCGCCGCTCCCGACGCCGCAAACAATGGCGTCCAGTTTGCCGTCCATCTGCCGCCAGATTTCCGGCGCGGTGCCGTTTTCATGCGCCGCAGGATTGGCAGGGTTTTCAAACTGGTTGACGTAAAAAGAGCGCGGTGTTTCTTTCGCAATTAACTGCGCTTTGTCCTGATAATAGTCGGGATGGCCTTTTTCAACATCCGAGCGCGTCATCATGACGTTCGCGCCGAGAGCTTTCAGGTGGAAAATCTTTTCCTGACTCATTTTGTCGGGAATAACGAGGATCAGCGAATAGCCCTTTTGCGCGGCCACAAGCGCAAGGGCAAGGCCAGTGTTTCCTGCCGTCGCTTCCACCAATGTGTCGCCGGGCCGGATTTTGCCTTCGCGCTCCGCCGCCTCGATCATGGAAAGGGCGATGCGATCCTTGATGGAACCGCCGGGATTCTGGCTTTCAAGCTTCAGAAAAAGCTCGCATGGCCTCGTGTCAAACTTGCTCACACGAACAATCGGCGTGTTGCCGATTAAATCAAGGACGGAAAGGCAGGGAGAGGGAGGAGAGGAATTCATAACTGTCTCTTCATAAACGGCGTTGTTGTTAACCGGAAAAACCGCCCCGAACCCGGAACAGCTTCCCACTATACTATCAACCTAGAAACAAGGTAATGTGCGCCTCCAGCTAGATTGGGAATGTGCGGAGCATGGGAACGCTCGCGATAAAGAGCACAGGAACGCGCGTGAAGGATAGAGTTAAGCCAGTTGGAGTAAAATCTGTCCGCCGCTTTCTTCCAGCTACCAAAAGGTTTTTGGGTATGATCGTTCAGCAAATAATAACGCGGCAAGGGCGTGTTGCTACCTGTCTTGCGGTCGCGCTCATATTCACATAGCAGCGTTTCTGGATCATACTCCGGATGGGCCAGGCAATAAACGCGGAATGGATAAAGTCCTGCGTCACAGAGCGCTGGTTCGATCAGAATGCCTGGGCCGACTTCCGACTCGGCGACAACTTCCAATGTCTGACACGCGGCAATCGCATCAGGATCGGGGCTTCTCCAGCGCGAAACAGGGATCGGAATAAAGTCGGGAGACTTGGGTAAGCCAGTCAACAATCCTGTCGTGTCGTTGACGCACCAGTGATCGAAAAGGCCGAAGATTTTCTTTTTGCCTTTGACGCTTTCGATATCGTGAAAATGTTTCAACGCCGCTTTTGCGCCCCAACACAGAAAAAGAGAAGAAATAACGTTTGTTTCAGACCAGAGGAAAAAGTTCCGCACCTCTTCCCAGAAAATCTCGTCGCTGACGCGGGGTTGCAGCCCGTTGACGCCACTTACGATCAGCCCGTCGAATTTTCGTTCCTTAATATCGCTCAACGTACTGTAATATCTGCGGATGTCGTCGGCGGAGGTGTTTCCGTTCTCGCGTCGTCCGGCTTTGATGTCTTGCACATACCGCTCAGTCCCGACAAAAGTCACCCGCACTTCCACAGTCGTTTTGCTCAGACAAGCCATCAATTGCAGTTCCGTCGCAATTTTATCCGCCATTAAATTCAAGACGACGATCTCCAATGGGCGACCGTCCTGAGGCGCGACGCATTCGCAGCATTTAATTGCCGCGTTGTTACGAAATGAAGGTTGAACTTTGTTCGAGACGACGTTAACGGGCATGGCTTCTCTCCCCCCCTTCATGCCGCCCCTTAAGAAGGCGTGACGGCAAAACCCCAGAGCCGGAAAATGCCGGCGTGGGGGATCGAGAGAATGTCGGGGGAGATAAAAAAAGCCCCTGCACACGCGACCACCCACCAGGGATCACAGTGCAAAGGCTCGAAAGACGCCAAGTCTGTGACGCTTTAGCTATTGGTAACGCGGCAGCAAGCTGTTCCTGTCAAATCCCGCGAATCGGCAAAACGACCGATTAAGTGTTGAGTGATATAAACAAATTCTCGATGTTTATGTCAAGAAAAAACTCTTGCCTCAAACAAAGGCTTCTCATAAAGCCAGCAGCGTTCGAATTAACACAACGCAAGAAAGAATTTCAGGCTAACGCATGATTTACATGGATTACAACGCGACATCGCTTGTGCGCCCGGAAGCGCTGGAGGCCATGCTGCCTTTTTATCGGGAAAGCTTCGGCAATGCCTCCAGCATTCATAAAGCCGGGCAAAGGGTCAAAGCGGCGATAGAAGACGCGCGTGAAAAAGTCGCGCGGTTTCTGGGGTGCGCGCCTCAGGAAGTCGTTTTTACCTCCGGCGGTAGTGAAGCCGACAACACGGCCCTGAAAGGTGCGGCGGCTGCTTGGTGCGAAAAAGGAAACCACATTATCACAACGCGCGTTGAGCATCCTGCCGTGCTCAACACCTGTGCCGCGTTGGAAAAGCAGGGCTATGAGATCACGTGGCTTGACGTGAACCGTGAGGGCAGGCTCGACCTCGCGCAACTTGAAGCCTCCATCACGGAGCACACAATCCTGATTTCAGTTATGGCCGCCAATAACGAAACGGGTGTTATCTTTCCTGTCAACGAGATTGGCGAGATTGCTGCAAGGCGTGGCGTGATCTTTCATTGTGATGCCGTGCAGGCTGCGGGGAGAATGGAGATCAATTGCCGAAAGATGAACGCCGGTCTGTTGTCTGTCTCCGGTCATAAACTCGGCGCGCCGCAAGGGATCGGCGTTTTGGTTGTCAGATCGGATATTAAGATACAGCCGCTTATTCATGGCGGCGCGCAGGAAAGAAATCGCCGCGCAGGCACCGAAAATGTCGCGGGGATTGTCGGCCTTGGCAAGGCGTGCGAGTTGACGCTTGTTGATGGGAAAGACTTCGTGTGTATGTTGCGCGACAAGCTGGAAAAAGGAATTATGGCCAGCATTCCCGACACGTATATCAATGGTGATATTCAAAATCGCTTGCCGAATACGACGAACATTTCATTTACGGGTGTGGCGGTGGATTCGCTTTTGGCTAATCTTGATCTTGCAGGCGTTGCCGCATCTGCTGGATCGGCCTGTTCCTCAGGAACGTTGCGAACCTCGCATGTTCTTTCTGCTATGGGCATCGACGCAGCGCTCGTGCAAAGCGCCGTTCGTTTTTCGCTCGGATATAAAAACACTGCGACGGATGTTGATGCCGTTCTTGAGATATTGCCGGACATAGTGACACGGCTTCGGAAATGAAATGATCGCCTCAAGCCAAAAAAAACGCGTTGTCGTTGCCATGAGCGGAGGGGTGGATTCTTCCGTAACCGCAGCACTTCTCAAGGAGCAAGATTACGACGTCATCGGCCTGTCGATGCAGTTGTGGGACGCTTCAAAGTTCACGGCTCCTGACGGCAAGAAATTCGGTACATGCTGCTCGCTTGACGATGTTCACGACGCCCGCCGCGTTGCCGAGCAAATCGGCGTCCCCTTTTACGTCGTCAATTTCGAGGAAGAGTTTCAAAAGCTCATCATCGACGACTTTGTGGCCGAGTACTTTCGGGGCCATACGCCGAACCCTTGCGTTCGCTGTAATCAACGTATCAAGTTTGCGTTGTTGATGAATAAAGCGCGCGCGTTGGAAGCCGATTTTCTCGCAACCGGCCATTACGCCCGGAAAGAAGAAGGTGCCGATGGGCGCTTTCACTTGCTGAAGGGGTCGGATAAAGGAAAAGACCAATCGTATTTCCTTTTCACGTTGACCCAAGAGCAACTTTCTTCGACTTTTTTTCCCTTGGGCAACATGACCAAGCAAGAAACGCGGCGGCTTGCGGCACGTTATGGGCTGCGCGTGGCTAAAAAGAAAGAAAGTCAGGAAATCTGCTTTGTCCCCGACAACAACTACGTTCGGTTTCTTGAAGAAGAAGGAAAGGCGGCCCCCAAAACTGGCAACATTGTCGATACCAAGGGCCACGTTCTTGGCACACACGCCGGAACCTATCGCTACACTATCGGGCAGCGCAAAGGCCTTGGTTTGGCGCACCCTCATCCTTTGTTCGTGCTTGGCATTGATGTGGACAAAAACGAAGTAATTGTGGGCGAAGAAGGCGAGCTGTTTGCCGACAAGCTACTCGCCCAAGAAATCAACTGGATCATTGCGGAGCCCACATCTGCGTTCGAGGCCATGTGCAAAATCCGTTACCGGCACGAGCCGGTCGCCTGCACAATTTTGCCATTGCCTGAACATCGCGCCGAAGTGCTTTTCCCAAAGCCCGAACGCGCCGTGACCCCGGGCCAGGCTGTTGTGTTTTATAAGGACAAAGAAGTTCTCGGTGGCGGATGGATTGAAAACCACTTTGCAGGTTGCTCCGGTTAATAGCTATCTCAATCCTGCCTCAAACGGCGAAGGCCAGATATTCCTTCCACCTAGTCGTTTTCCATGGTCTCGTATCACGTTCACAAAGGCAATACAGTCATTAGTGTAAAACCATCCGGTGCCAGTTCCGGCTTATGTTTAATTGCACATAAGCCGGAATGTGTTGCGCCGGGATTTATGTTGCGGGGGTTCTTTTTCTGACGTCCCCGTAGGTGTGAAGCGGAATCCGCCGCAACATAATTTTCTTCACAAGGCTTTCAGGAAAGCCATCAGGTCCTT